>JADMIO010690228.1_pt1 | contig 79563 bp, 43 predicted proteins | sample 8958161 | NCBI WGS metagenome assembly JADMIO01 (sample SAMN16585339, study PRJNA669376) | soil metagenome | isolation source: Crop rotation soil | place: USA: Cullars Rotation, Alabama | collected 2011 | reverse complement strand
CCCGCGAAGCTTAACAGCCCAGCCCGCGAAGCTTAACAGCCCAGCCCGCGAAGCTAACGGCGCCCGAAGCTTAACAACCCAGCCCGCGAAGCGGGCGACAGCATAAAGCCTGGGGCGCAAGCCCCAGGAAAGCCGCAAGAAAAAGGCGTGCAAGCCCGTGAAACGGGCGACAGCCCCAATCGCACACAGGGTGTCGCCCGTTTCACGGGCTCGGCGCCCTTTTTGATTCGTGTTCCTGGGGCTTGGCGCCCCAGGCTTTATGCTGTCGCCCGCTTCGCGGGCTTAAGAATGTTAACGAGGTTGGGGCGTGCCTACGACGCGTGGCCTGTCTGCCGGCAGGATCGTCTTGTGCCGGTGATACTCGGGGCCACAATACTTCTTGGGCTCAGTACCGAGCACAAATGTCTTCGTTCGAATTACCGGGCATGACTCAACTGCGATCAATCCCGTCTGCGGATCGATGTCCAACGTGATCGTTCCTTCGAGCCCGGTTTCGGGCAACGTAGGCGCGCGGCGCGGCGATGGTGATGGCGACACGGTCGGTATTGGCGGCTCGAGATATGGCTGATCGATCGAAGGAGGCGATGGCTCGGGCAATTCGGTCGGCGTCGCCTCTTCAGTTGGCCGGTCGGAGATGTCGCTTGGACCAGTGCCGTTAATGAAAAGCTCAACTCGCTTTTCAGTGTCCTCCGGAGCACTCAGCGCGCCTGTCTTCGGATTGATCTCGACCTGTTCGATCCCGGCGGGCATCTGCCAATCGCCCTGCCAATCGGGATGCTGCTCGAGCGCCACCTGCATGAAGTCAGCCCAGATTGGCAGCGCGGAGTTTGCGCCGGTCAAACCCAGTTGTGAACCGTCATCGAAACCAACCCACACAGCGCAAACGAGGTCTGGTGTGTAACCGGCAAACCATCCATCACGCGACGTTCCGGTCTTCCCAGCGAGCGGCATTTTCAAACCACGCGCGCGCACCTTCGCTGCCGTACCACGATTGACAACGTCCTTCATGAACGAAGTCATGACGTAAGCCACATCCGGACGAAGCACTTCATTCTTTTGCGCAGTCGGAGCCGCGATCGTGACGCCTTCGCCGGTCGTGATGCGATTGATTGCGATCGGGCTGGTCCTCGTTCCGAGATTCGCAAATGCCGTATACGCAGACGCGACCTGGAGCGGCGTTGCCTCACTCGTGCCGAGCGCCATCGCGGGATACGAGCGCGCCGGTTTCGGCAATCCAGCCTTCGCAGCGAGACTCATCACACGTCCGATCGTCACTTCCATCGCCACTTCAACCGTCACGACGTTCAGACTATGGACCAACCCGTCGCGCAAGGTTACAGGCTCGTGACTGTAAGTCTCGCCAAAGTTTCCGGGTGAGTATTCCTGGTTATCAAAAGTGAACGTCTTCGGCTCGTCCATGTAGGTCGTGGCCGGTGTGATCACACGCGGTATCGGATCGTAAGCCGTGTTCAATGCCGTCGCGTAGACGAAGGGCTTGAAGACTGACCCTGGTTGCCGGAACGCATCAGTGGCGCGATTCAACTGGCTCTTCGAGTAATCACGGCCACCGACCATCGCCACGATCTCGCCGGTCTTCGCGTTCATCGCCACGAGTGCTGCCTGCAACGTGCCCGGGTCAAAACGTTTCGACTGGATCTTGTCGAGCGCCGTCATCTGCTTGGTCAACGCCGCGTAAGCAGCGCGCTGGAGATCCATGTCGATCGTGGTGTAGATGCGCAGGTGTTCCGCCACACCCTGGCCGGCGATCATGTCGCCGAGTTGGCTCTGCACGTAATCAGCGAAATAAGGCGCGTCGGAAACGTCGATCCGTCCTCTCGCTGGAACAACGTGAAGCGGCGTCTCTTTTGCAGCCTTCGCTTCGTCCTGCGTGATGGCGCCCGCTTCGGCCATCGAGTCGAGCACCTGGTTACGACGCGCGGTCGCGGTTTCGATCTTCGTGTACGGGTTGTAACGATTTGGGCTGCGAATCAAACCGGCAAGAAAGGCTGACTCTGCGAGGGAAAGATTCGTGACGTCTTTATTGAAGTAGGCACTCGCAGCCTCGCCAAAACCATTGATCGAGAACCCCGCCTGCTGGCCCATGTAGACCTGGTTGCAGTAAAGCTCAAAAATCTTTTCTTTGTTGAGCCGGGTTTCGATGATGATTGACATGTAGGCTTCGCTAATCTTGCGTCGCCACGTCTGTTCCGGTGAAAGCAGAAGATTTTTGACGAGCTGTTGCGTGATGCTGGAGCCGCCCTGCCGGGCAATCGGTGAATTAGGATCGGCATCGACGCGCCTGACAAAAGCGCGAATGATGCCGCGAATGTTTACGCCGTAATGCTCGAAGAACGAGCGATCTTCCGTGACCGTGATCGCCTTCACGAGGTGCGGCGGCAGATCGCCAAAGCCGATGACTTTGCGTTTGGCGCGTTCGGTGCCGGTAACGGAGCTGATCAATTCAGGCTCGAGCCAAACGCGTTGCAAAGAGCCACGGCCTTCGAGATCCGTGAGCCCGCTAATCGCCTTGCCCGAACCGGTAAACTGAACTCTGACGCTTTGAAACTGTTTTGCACCATCGACACTCGAAGCGCTGCTCGGCTCGATGTCGAGCGTCGTTCCGTTCACTGCGTAACGACCGCGACCGGTGTCTGCTTGTTGACCTTTCTCGACGTATCCGGCACGTTTCAAAAACGCGATCACATCGGCTTGCGAGATCGACTCGTCAACTTGCAGTTGCTTTGGCGCCGCATAGATTCCGGCGGTTCGCGTGTAAACTTCGCCTGCCAGCAGATTGTCGATACGACGCGAGAAGATGGTCCAGTAATAGATCAGAATCCCCAGCACTATGGCGCTGACGAAAACAACGGGGATGATGACCGGCGCGCTGAACAGCCGGCGCAGCAGTCTGCGCGCAAAACCCGGACGCGATTCCACGTAAGACACCACGCGAGGATCACGATTACTTGTCCGGGGATGTTGATCTGGTGGATAACGTACTGGCATAAAATCGAAGTTCAGAGTCCGCTTGAAACTCTAAACTATTACGTAACATTCTGCCGCCGGTTCTGTCGACGTTAGTTTGACAGGGTTAACCGCATTCGCTAACGTGGCTGCCCGCACTGACGACTTTGATGCCGCTCTGCTTGTATGAGTCTATCACCCCTGCCGCGTTTCCTTCTCCCCAGTCGCACTCGAATCCGCATCGTCTTGATGGCGGTTTTCGGCGCGATGGTGGTGGGAACCGTCATGTTTCACCTGCTGGAAGGCTGGTCTATACTTGACAGTCTCTACGTCACTGCCCAGACGGTCACCACCGTCGGCTTTGGCGATTTGGCCCCGCAAACAGTGATTGGTCGCCTCTTCGCGACCCTGTTCATGATAGTGGGCGTGGGCATCGTGCTTTATGCTTTGACCAGCACAGTTCAAGCAATCGTTCATTCAGAGATGTTCGCCCGGTATGGCCATTCACGAAAAATGAGCAAACTGCAAGATCATTTTATCATCTGCGGCGCGGGCCGAGTCGGGTCACATTTGATCCGGAGCCTGCGTGCTGTAGACGGCGTCTTCGTAGTCATCGAGAGCGACCCCGCAAAGGCCGAGGCACTGATGGATGCGGGTATCCCGGCGCTCATAAGAGATGCGACTCTCGAGGAAACCCTGCGTGAAGCCGGCGTGGCACATGCTCGCGGCTTGGCCAGTTGTCTACCGGACGATGCTGACAACGTCTACGTCGTTCTAACTGCTCGCGATTTGAATCCGAATATTCACATCGTGGCTCGGGCTGCTGAAGAGCAGGCCGAAAACAAACTCATCCGCGCGGGTGCAAATCGCGTTGTCGCGCCGACAATCATCGGCGGACATCGTATGGCGATGGCGTTAACGAAACCCGCGGTGGGCGACTTTCTCGATTCCGTCACTGCGAATCATCTCGAGCTCGGCTTTGAACAACTCGAAGTTAATCCAATCTCTTCGCTCGTTGGTCGCAAGCTGAGCCAGTCGGTGATTAGATCCGAGTTGAACATCGTGATTGTGAGTATTCGTCGTGACGATGGAGAGATAATTTTCAATCCCAGCGGCGAGACGAAGATCGAAGGTGGCGACATGCTGATTGCAATCGGCAACCAGGAATCCTTATCGCGGCTGAACGCGCTCTCGCGAGGGCGTGTGTTAGAGGAAAAGACTATCGAGGCTTAATGGAAATGAAGGTTCTGGTCACTGGTGGCAGCGGATACTTAGGTACTTACGTACGACAGTTTTTCTTAGCCGACGACTTCTCCCGGCGTTCCTATTTCGACATTCTTGACGTGCATGCTGTTGCGAAAGTGGCAGACTACGACGCTGTCATTCACCTCGCCGCACACTTCGACAAGAGTCCCGAAGGCGCGCCTGATTGTTTTCGCACAAATGCCGGAGGAACGGTGAACGTAATTCGTAACATGAAACCGGGTTCGGTTTTTGTTTATGCATCGACAAAGGACGTTTACGGTAGCAACGTAAATGAGGCGGAAGAAGTTGACGAGAATACCAGCACGGAGTACTGCGGACAATCAGCGTTTGAATGGTCCAAGCTGATCGGTGAGCGTTACGTTGAGTATTACGCGCGGCAGCAAAATGTTCGTGCTGCGATCTTCCGGCTGTCAACCGTCTTCGCGCGACCGTCTGCTGATAACGCGCCCGGAATTATCACCCACCTCGTGGAATCGATTAAGAACCGCGTGCCGATTCGGTTGCCGGCCGAAGTCGATCCGGTGCGCGACATTTTGTACGTTGACGACTTCTCGCGGGCGTGCCGCGCTTTTATCAAATCGAACGTTGAGTTTGGACTTTATAACGTTGGCGGCGGGAGGCTGAACGCTGTCAGCTTGCGCGACATCTTAAAGAGAGTCGGAACGATGATCGATATTGAGCCGGTGATCCAGGACGATCCTGCGATGCCTGCGCCGGTGCCGTTGCGTTACGTATCTAACATTACGCGCATCAGCGACGAATTAGGTTGGCGTCCGCAGATCGGGATTGACGACGGGTTGCGAGTGATTTTGTAGATGAAGGCTGAAAGTATCAGGCGAGTCGTCGTGCGAGGCACGAACTGGGTCGGCGACTCTGTGATGACGATACCGGCGCTGCGCGCTCTCAGGCGCGTGCTGCCGGATGCAAACATCACGCTCGTGATTCGTCCGGGGACGAAAGGGATCTTCGCCGAGGCTGACTTCATCAACGACATACTGGTCTACGACAGAAAGGGAGCGCTTTCGGTTATTCCGCAGGTGCGGGAGTGGAAGCGAATGGCATTCGATCTGGCGTTGCTGTTTCAGAATGCGTTTGAGGCGGCGTTGATTCCGTTTCTCGCGGGAGTGCCGCTGCGACTCGGCTACGCAACGGAGTCGAGACAAGCGATGCTGACGTACCCGATCGAATTGCCTGACTGGCGTTCGTCGCGTCATGAAGTTTTTTATTATTTGTACCTGGTCACGGCGCTGGAGCAGATGCTGTTTGGCCAAAGCACGCGTTGTGAGAGTGAGCCTGATGCGAGCATAAAGATCTCAGAGGCGCGTAGAGTCGAGGCGGCGGATCTGCTGCGCGCGTACGGTGTGACGGAGGATGAGGCGGTAGTCGCAATCTGTCCTGGATCGATAAACAGCCGTGCTAAAAGGTGGCCGGCAGAAGCGTATGCAGCGTTGGCGGATCGGCTGATTGAAAGTCGGCGACGAGTGTTGCTGGTCGGATCGAAGGATGAGGTTGACGTTTCGGAAGAAGTGACGCGCCGCATGCGACATCAGCCCGTTGTGCTGACGGGTAAGACTAATCTCGACCAGGTAACAGCGGTGCTCGGCAGAGCAGATCTGATAGTGACCAACGATACTGGTCCTGCTCATATCGGCGCTGCGCTCGGACGCCCGACAATCGTCATTTTTGGTCCAACTAATCCGTTAACAACGCGCCCCTTTTCACCAGACGCAGAGATTCTGCGACACCCGCCGGAATGTGCGCCGTGTATGCTGCGCGACTGTCCGATCGATCATCGTTGCATGACGGCGATTACGGTCGATGAAGTGTTTGAGCGCTCGCATGCGCTACTGAAGCGCGGCAGTTTTGCAAAAACAGTGAGGAGTTTGTGCGACTCTGTCGCGTAACGATATGAAGCGACCAGCAGTCTTCATCGATCGCGACGGAACGATTTCGGAGGAAGTTGGTTACGTCAATCATCCGTCACGGTTTCGCCTCTTTCCGTACTCGTCTGAGGCGATCCGGATTCTGAACAACAACGATTGGCTCGCGATTCTGATCACGAATCAAGCCGGCGTGGCGCGTGGCTATTTTTCGGAAGATCTGATCACCAACATTCACGATCAACTCAAGCACGATCTGCAGGGTGCGCAGCTCGATGCCATCTACTATTGCGCGCATCATCCTTCAATTGGAGAGCCACCGTACCGGGTTGACTGTGATTGTCGTAAGCCAAAGACGGGCCTGATCGATCAGGCCGCGAAAGACTTCGAAATCGATCTGGGTGCGAGCTGGATGGTTGGTGATCGTTACGGCGACGTCGAGCTGGCGCGAAACGCCGGACTGCATTCGGCGTTTCTGTTGAGTGGCTACGGCATCGGCGAGTGGGAATACCAGCGCCACTCCTGGAAACACCAACCCGACATCGTCTGCGAGAACCTCCTCGAAGCGGTAAAGATGATCGTCACGCGCCAAAGAGATGAGTAAAGAGCGACTGGTTGATATTCTCCGGCGTTTCGCCGATCAGAGAATCGTGATTCTTGGCGACGCGATTGCCGATCGGTTTCTGCACGGTGCGATCAGCAGAGTCTCGCGGGAAGCTCCGGTTTTTATTCTGCGACATCAACAGACTGAGACGCTGCCGGGTGGCGCAGCAAACTGCGCGATGAACATGGTCGCGCTCGGAGCTCAGGTCTCATTAATTTCCGTGACAGGCGCCGATGAAGCCGGCAACGAACTGCGCGCGAAGCTGGAAGCCGCCGGAGTGAATATCGACGGCGTCATCGTTTCGGAGAAGATCCAAACCACCACGAAAGTCCGGATTCTCGCCGGTCATTCTCACTCAAACAAACAACAAGTCATCAGAATCGATTACGAAGGGCCCGCACTCGACGATCTCGAACTCCGCGATGCGCTGGTTAAAAAGCTGGAGCAGAGTATCAACAAAGCCAACGCTGTCGTGATTTCTGATTACAACTATGGCGTTGTCGATGCGCGGGCGGTTGAGCTGACTCGGAAAGCCGCTAACGTTCCGATGCTCGTCGATTCACGCTTCCGGCTTTCCGAGCTGACGGGATTCACCGCGGCAACTCCAAATCAGGAAGAAGTCGAGAATCTCGTCGGCGCGCCGATTTCTTCCATCGAAGAATTGGAAACTGCGGCGAAGGAGTTGAAGCAGCGACTCGGCCATCAAGCGCTGCTCGTCACACGCGGCCCGCAAGGGATGATGTTATTAGAAGAGGACGCGGCGCCGCTGCACATTCCGGCCGTCGGCGCGCAACAAGCCGTGGACGTCACCGGCGCCGGCGACACAGTCATCGCTACCTTTGCGCTGGCGCTCGCTTCCGAGGCATCGTTTGCCGATGCGGCGCGTTTGGCAAACTACGCAGGCGGTCTTGTCGTGATGAAGCGAGGTACCGCAACTGTCAGTCCTGCTGAGCTCGAACGCTCGATTCTACAGTCGTAATGATCTTGAATCGCGAAGATTTGGTGAAGCGAGTGGCGTCCGCCAGAGAAACCAGCGCGCGAGTCGTGCTCGCCAACGGATGTTTCGACGTGCTCCACGTCGGACACATCCGATATCTCGCCGGCGCCAGAGAACTCGGCGACGTCCTGGTCGTCGGCATCAACTCCGATCAACAAGTCGCTGCTCAGAAAGGTTCCGGCAGACCCGTATTGCCCGCAACGGAACGTGCGGAAATCGTCGCGGCACTCGAGTCAGTAACCTACGTCACGATCTTCGACGAACCAACTGTCGAACAACTCCTGCTCGCGCTCAAACCCGACGTCCACGCCAAAGGCACGGACTACACGACCGACACCGTGCCCGAACGTGACGTGGTACGATCCTACGGCGGACAGGTGGCCATCGTCGGCGATCCAAAAGATCATTCGACGTCAGAAATCATCGCTCGATTAGGAGGTAGTCAATGAAAGTTTTCTCCCGCAAAGGCGCAAAGGCGCAAAGAAAAATCACGCAAATACACTTTGCGTCTTTGCGCCTTTGCGGGATCGTCTTTTTGTTAGTCACCATCTGGTTACCCGCGCTCAGCCAAAATAAAACTCGCTTCGATCCCGACGGATCCTTCTGGCTTCATGAGTCAACACCACCGCCGAACGAATTCTCGGATTTCGGTGGCATTAATTTGAACGCCAAGAGACTCCGGCGTCTTCCCTCTGCCGGACTACAGTTAGTCAATGGCACTACCTTCCGATTCAAAACTCTCAACGTGAAGCAAAACAACTTTACGTTTACAACGGTCGCGCTCAAGGGTGTCTCTTATACTTTTTCCGGAAGGTTTCTGAAGGGCGGCGTCTATTCGTCAGGAATACTCGACGATGAAACACCTGTCCTCGAAGGAACGCTGACGAAGTTTCGGAATGGTCAGAAACTCGCTGAAGCAAAACTGAAATTCGTTTATTTCGGCGGCACATGAGAATTCTCATCGTAAAACTCGGCAGTATTGGCGATATAGTTCACACTTTACCCGCCCTCGCCGCACTGCGCGCGGCGATGCCGCAGGCCGAGATCTCATGGGTCGTCGAACATCGATCATCAGAAATTTTGAAAGACAACCCGCTTCTGGATCGCCTCATCGAAGTCGACACGAAGGCGTTGAGGCGCGGGCTGATGTCTGGGGAGACGCTGCGGGCACCGCGCCAGCAGTTACGTCGGTTACGCGCCTCAGCCTTCGATCTCGCTTTAGACTTCCAGGGACTTCTTAAATCCGCTTCCATAGCGCGCCTGTCGGGCGCGCGACGTGTTTTTGGGTATTCTCGCCCCGGATTGCGCGAACCGGCGAGTGCGCTGCTGCTTTCAAAGCGAGTCGCCGTACCCAGAAACATTCACGTTATTCGTAAATCACTGTTATTACTTCAAGGCGCGCTAGGCGTTCCGGTTCCTGAAGAACTCTCCTTTCCGATCAATGTCGACTCGACAGATGAAGGTGAGGCTCGAGACGCGGTTGCCGGCGCCGATCGATACGCGATTCTGAATCCGGGTGGCGGCTGGCCAACGAAACTTTGGAGCGTCGATCGATTTGGCAAACTGGCGGATCGACTGTGGTCCAGCCACGGCATTACGTCGCTGGTGACTTACGGGCCCGGCGAGCTCGCGCTTGCAGAAGGTGTACGCCAATCGTCAGTCTCGGGAAAGGCGCGGCCAGTCAGTTTGTCGTTGAAAGGATTTTATTCACTGGCGCGTGGAGCGAGTGTCTATGTTGGTGGTGACACGGGTCCGACGCATATCGCCGTTGCCGCAGGAACACCGATTGTCGGCTTGTTTGGGCCGACGGAGTGGTGGCGAAACGGTAGCCCTCGGGTAGAGGATATATGTGTTGAGCGAAACGATATCGATTGTCGTGTGGACTGTCATCGTCGTTCCTGTTCAAAATGGATCTGCATGGACATCGAAGTCGAACGCGTGATGGAGGCAGTACACAAAAGATTATCTAGCCACAAAAAGGCACATAAAGCACAAAATGAATTAATTCATACTGAGTGTTAATTCTTCTTTGTGCCTTATGTGCCTTTTTGTGGCTCTTCTGCTTTTGTGCTTTTTGTGGCCCTATGAGAAGAGGCGGAACGTGGATTCAGCGTTGGCGAGTGCCGCTCGGTTTTTTGTGCGCGGCGCTGTTCCTATTCTTCGCTAAGCCGACACCCAGAATGTTACTCATCGGAGCGTCAGTTTCGTTGCTGGGTCTGGTATTGCGCGCGTGGGCTGCTGGACACATCCGAAAAAATGCACAGCTCGCCACTTCAGGTCCGTACGCTTTCACCCGCAACCCACTTTACCTGGGCAGCTTTCTGCTCGGGCTCGGCTTCACGATCGCTTCCGGTCGACTCCTTCTTGGCCTGCTTTTCGCTGCCCTTTTTCTTGGCATCTATTTGCCGGTGATGCGCGTCGAAGCCACGACCATGGCGGAGCTCTTTGGCAAGGAGTTTGAGACCTACAGGCGGGCCGTCCCGCTGTTCTTTCCTCGGCTTACACCCTTTCGCCACAACGAGTCGGCTGTAAACAGATTCGATAGTACGCTGTATCTTCGATATCGCGAGTACCGGGCTGCGCTCGGGCTCATCATCGCGTGGGGTCTGTTACTGATTAAGACTTACTACTTTTAATGAACGTGCGAAGAATTACCTTCATTTCCCTGCTAGCGATTGCGATCGCCGTGGCGACGAGTCTGCCGTTTGCGCGTGCACAGCGTGTCGAGTCTCACGCAGACACACGGCACTTCGAGCTGGGCGAGGAGTTGCACTTCGAAGCAGAATTCTCGCGAGCGCTTTTGCGTAATATAGACGTCGCGGATCTTAAGTTTCGCGCAACCCGCACACCTCTCAACTCAAACGGCTCCGCGGAATCAAAGTCTTACGCTTTGACGTTCAATGCAGACGTTTCCAGCAAAGGCTTCTTCGCTCGCCTGTTCAACCTGAAGTTTCGCGAGCGCGTCGAATCCACAGTTGAACCGACGTCGTTCACTGTGCAACGAACAACGATTCTCGACGAACAGGGCAAACGCGTCCGCACCACCGAATCAACGTTCGATCGTGCGCAAGGCAAAATGACCTGGACTTCCCGCGATCCGAACAATCCGTCGGCGGAGCCACGGCACGCCATCACTGACTTCTCCGGACAGTTGCAGGATGTGTTGTCCGCGATCTATTTCATCCGCACGCAGCCGCTCGCAGTGGGAAAGACTTTCGAAGTCTTCATCGGCGATGGCGGTAAGATTTATAAAATACCCGTCAAGGTGGCCGAGCGGAGACGAATGAAGACCATCCTGGGCCGCGTTGATGTGCTGCGTGTGAATCCGGAGCTGTTTGGACCTGAGCGGCTGATCGACGAAGAGAAGGGCGAGTTCACGATCTGGTTCACTGACGACGCGCAACACATTCCCGTCGGCGGTCGAGTAAAAACCGATTATGGTGTGTTTGATATCAAGCTCAAACGAATCATCAAGTCCGGCGCGGTAGCGACGGGATCATGACGGTGCCGTTGATCATTGGTCACCGCGGTGCGTCTGCTGTAGCGCCGGAAAACACGATGGCTGCGTTTCGCGAAGCGATTGCTGCGGGAGCCGATGGAATCGAGTTTGACGTTCGACTGACACGCGACGGTGTTCCGGTAGTCATCCACGACAGCACACTTCATCGCACCGCCGGCTTGCCTCAACGCATCGCTGATTTAACCTCGTCAGAGCTCAAGAGCATAGACGTTGGCAGTTGGTTCGCACGCAAGAAAAACCTGCCGCCCGGAACCTTCGCAAACGAAACCGTTCCGAGTCTGCGAGAGTTGTTTACTCTCTTTCAATCAAACAATCTGACTCTGTGTTTGGAAATGAAGTGCGACTCAGTGGAGGAGTACGCACCGCTCGCGGAAGCGTGTTGCAGGTTGATCGACGAGTATGGTTTGAAAGATCGAGTGATTGTCGAGTGCTTCAAGCTGACCGCGCTTGCTATCCTCAAACAGCTCGACGCTCAGATCAAAACGGCGGCGCTATTTGAGCCGTCTTTCTCGACTCCATCCGTATTGTTGGACCAAAGTATCATCAATCAAGCAACAACAGTCGGCGCGTCGTATCTCGCACTACATCATCGCCTGGCGCGTAAGGGTCTCGTCGAGAAGGCAAAACTCGCGGGTCTGCAAGTGGCCCTTTGGACAGTGGACGATTCGGCCTGGGTGGAACAAGCGCGAGCGATGGGCATTGACGCTTTGATTAGTAACGATCCCGCCGCTATGCTGGCTCATCGATGACTCGTCCCCTGGCTCAGCTCAATAGATTTTTCGTCTCGCCGGATTTTTCAGTTCATTACCGCAGGGCCAAACAACTCCTCTGGCAGAACCAAGCGACTTCAGGCTATTCACTGCTCGCGACACTCAAAGGACAAGTTGATTACAACCTCGACGGCAAACCCGCGTCTCTCGCAAGCCTTGAGTCAGTTGTGCTCGAACCGAATACGAGTGTCACCGCGAAGGGCCGCCAGGTTGAGCTTCTGTTCCTGACGTTCTCAGCGTCGTTAGTGATTCAACACGCCACAGCGATGCGGTTGATTCCGCCAAAATCGATCGTCACCTTCACACGCGAACACGTGCATGGCGATCAACGACTCAATGCGCTGCTGTCTGAGTTCGTCTCGGAGCTTGCCGGTGAAAAACCGGGCAAGGAGATCGTGATGCGAGCGTTAGTCGAACAAACGTTGGTCAACCTGCTGCGAAACTACTCGACGCCGCGTCTCTCGGAAGAGCTCGAGCTCTCGCGCGTCGGCTTGGTTGATAGACGCATTCGCCGTTCGGTCGAGCTGATGCACACTCAACTCGATCAAGATCTCACCTTGAAGGCGCTCGCCGCGGCTTCATATCTTTCGCCATTCCACTTCGCGCGACTATTCAAGAAGCTCACCGGATCGTCTCCACACAACTATCTCGCCGGCATTCGTGCAACGAAGGCGCAGTTGTTACTCGCTGAAACCGATCTCTCCGTAACAGAGATCGGTGCGCGCGTCGGTTACCTCAGCGGCAGTCACTTCACCAAAGCCTTCCGCATCGCCACCGGCTCCACTCCGCGCGAGTTTCGCAAAAGCATTGTTAAGCCACAAAGAGGCACAAAACAGAACTAGCCACAAAAAGGCACATAAGGCACAAAAGATAAACCTATCAGTAAAACCATTTTGTGCTTTATGTGCCTTTTTGTGGCTAATGACTTTCTTTGTGGCTAGCAATGCGTCGCCAATAATGCGCAAGATTTGTCGGTTCAGATCGCCTTCTCACCTTTATCATCTTCAAAAACTTTCACAGGAGAACCCGAAGATGCCAGTTGAGAAGCAAGCAGAGATCAGTCCAGCCGAAGGAAAGCTCGGAGTTTTACTCGTCGGCCTCGGCGCAGTCAGCACCACGTTCATCGCCGGCGTCGAAGCCATCAAAAAAGGTTTCGCGCAACCCATCGGCAGCCTGACGCAGATGGGAACGATTCGTCTCGGCAAACGAACCGAGAATCGTGTCCCGCTGATCAAAGACTTCGTGCCGCTGGCCCAACTAAAAGATCTCGTCTTCGGTGCGTGGGACATCTTCCCTGATTCAGCCTACGACGCGGCGCTCAACGCCGGCGTGCTCGAAAAAGAACTGTTGGCCCAACTCAAAGAACCGCTGCGCAAGATTCGCCCGATGAAAGCCGTCTTCGATCAGTCTTACGTGAAGCGCCTCAGCGGAACGAACGTCAAAACCGGCGCGAACAAATTCGACCTGGCCCAACAACTCATCGACGAAATCGCGGAGTGGAAACGCAAAAACCGATGCTCGCGCGTCGTGATGATCTGGGCCGCTTCAACTGAAGTCTTCCTGAAGCCACACGCAGTACACAAAACCATCGACTCGTTCGAGCAGGCCATGCGCGACAACCACAAAGCCATCGCGCCTTCGATGATCTACGCCTACGCCGCACTCAAGTCAGGCATTCCGTTCGCGAATGGCGCGCCCAACCTGACCGTCGATATCCCTGCCCTGATGTCTCTGGCAGAAAAAAACAAACTCGCGATCTGCGGCAAGGACTTCAAGACCGGCCAGACGCTGATGAAGACGATCATCGCTCCGGGATTAAAGTCGCGCATGCTCGGCCTGCACGGCTGGTACTCCACCAACATCCTCGGTAACCGCGACGGCGAAGTGCTCGACGATCCCGACTCCTTCAAAACGAAAGAAGAGTCGAAGCTGTCCGTTCTCGAATACATCCTCCAGCCGGAAGTCTATCCGAGCTTGTACAAGGACTTCTCACACGTAGTCCGCATTAACTACTACCCACCACGCGGCGACAACAAAGAAGGCTGGGACAACATCGACATCTTCGGCTGGCTCGGTTACCCGATGCAGATCAAGATCGACTTCCTCTGCCGCGACTCGATTCTGGCGGCGCCCATCGTCCTCGATCTCGCACTCTTCCTGGATCTCGCGCAACGTGCAGGCATGAAGGGCGTGCAGGAGTGGCTTTCGTTCTACTTCAAATCTCCGCAAACCGCGCCGGGTTTGTACCCCGAGCACGACATTTTCATTCAGTTGATGAAACTCAAAAACACGCTTCGACATCTGCGTGGTGAGGATCTCATCACACACCTCGGGCTCGAATATTACGACTAAACGAACTTGCGTCTATCCGTGTATAGTCTTCTCAAAAGGTGCAATTAATTGTCAGTGCGCCATATTTCTGGTGACAATTTTTGCGGACTTGTATATATAGCATCGGGTTTGGCCACTGTTTCGGGTGGTCAAAGCCGAAAGTTGGCGAACCTTAACATCTTTTGAGTGCATCCATTCGATGTGCGGATCGTTCCTTGCTAGTAAGACACTGGGCCAAAGGGCCGAAGGAGCGAGCCGATGTTAGAAGAAGTGACTAGAACAATAGACATGAATAATACAGGTACAGTTTTCCTCGATCCCGATCAAAAGAGCCCGCGTGCTCAGGATTTTGAGGAGCGATTGACCGCGCGGATTGTTGGGCAGGAACGCGCAGTTAGACGTATGAGCGGCCTGTATCAGATATTTCTGGCAGGCATGAATCCTCCAAATCGGCCTATCGGCACCATGCTTTTTTTGGGGCCCACCGGCTCCGGAAAAACACGCGTGATCGAAGCTGCGGCGGAGGTGCTTTACGGCGATCCGAACGCCGTCGTTAAGATCGACTGCGCGGAGTTTCAGCACTCACACGAGATTGCCAAACTGATTGGCTCACCTCCGGGATACCTCGGACATCGCGAAACCTCGCCGATGCTTACCCAGGAGAACCTCGATCGAATGCACACCGACGACATGAAAGTGTCGCTCGTGCTCTTCGACGAGATTGAGAAGGCTTCGGATAGTTTGTGGCAGTTGCTGCTTGGTATTCTCGATAAGGCTACGCTGACCCTCGGTGACAATCGTCGCGTCGACTTCTCCAAGGCGATGGTGATCATGACTTCGAACCTCGGCGCTCGCGAAATGTCGGAATTGATTTCCGGCGGCATTGGTTTCGCGCCCGGCAAAGGTACGAAGACCCCGAACGATACTGAAGTGGACCAGAAGATTTATCGCACCGCGGTTGAAGCCGCGCGACGGAAGTTCTCGCCTGAGTTCATGAACCGTATCGATAAGGTCGTGGTCTTCCGTTCGTTGAAAGAGCATCACCTGCGACAGATTCTCGATCTCGAATTGCAGGCGGTTCAGGATCGCATCATGCAGTCAGCCGGAACGAAGTTCGTTTTCCAGTGCTCTGAAACGGCGAAAGACATGCTGATGAAGGAAGGGCTGGATTACAAGTACGGCGCGCGTCACCTGAAGAGGGCGGTTGAGAGATTTCTCGTGTATCCGCTTTCGAACCTGGTGGCCACGGGCCAGATTGGTTTGGGAGATCTGGTACACGTTGACGTTGATGGAACACGCAACAAACTCGTCTTCTCGAAGAGCTCTGGCGGCGCTTTGATTCACGAGATGTCGCAGGGAGCAGCGTCGGCTGACAGTTCGAGTGAATCGCTGTCGGGTGGTGTTGGATTGCCGATTCCCGCGGCTTCAAAGGCTGCGAAGAAGGGGCACGGCCGCGGCGAGAAAGCCGAGAACTAATTCAATATCCCTTAGATAGAACAAGTCAGGAAGGGCGGCTTGCCCCCGCCGATCGAGGTTCGGTAGAGCGGGGGCAAGCCGCCCTTCCTGACTTGTTCTATTCCAAGTTTTTTAAAGCCTCGTGAGCTATTTGCGCTAAGTACGGATCTGCTGCTGTTGATGCAGCTCGCAATGCGGGAGCAGCGGCCGCGTCGCCTATCAGGCCCAAGGATCGGGCCGCCTCGCGTCGCACGTCGGACGGAAGCTTTTCGTTATTCAATGCTGAGATCAGTGCCGCTGTGCCGGCGCGACTCTTAATCTGTCCCAATGCGGTTGCGGCTACTCGAAGAACAAAGACGTTTGGTTCCTGCTTTCGTTTCTTCTTAGCGGGTGCTGACAACTCCGGCGCGAGCGTTCCAACGAGCGCGATCACCGCCGCTTCATCTCCGATTTGGCCCAACGCTACTGCCGCAGCACCTCGAACCCCGTCTTCCTTATCATTCAACAGTCGCTCGCTCAACGCAGCAGTCGCGCTGCGGCTGCGAGTCAGTCCAAGCGCGTAAGCCGTTTCGCGCCGCACGAACTCATCTTTGTCGTTCAGTAGCGGCAGCAGGTATTGAACGCTCTCTTCACTACCAACCGAGAGAATAGACTTAGCTGCGGTCGCACGAACGATCGCCTCGGCATCTTGCAGCGCCGGAAGAACGACACGCGACGCAGCCGCCAGACGCATGGCGCCGAGTCGCATCACCGCATCACGACGTTCCTCAACATCGCTCGAGCTCAAACGCTGCTGCTGTTTTTCGATTTTGAGTTGAACCGGAGTGAGATCGCGGCTGTCCTGCGCAAAAGCGACCGAACAAGAGAGCCACAAAAAGGCACAAAAAGCATAAATCGATTTAACCTTTGAGCTTTTTGTGCTTTTTTGTGGCCTCATTCAGATGTAGGCGCCTGCTTTTGCCGCAGCTCGCTTTTCGGCTTTGCGCCGCACTGCTTCCCATTCAAAAGCCTGGCGAGCACGTCGATTCTCGCGAGCATCCGCCAACGTGGCCAAAAGCTCGTCTTCCCCAACTGAAGGCGCCATCCGGGTTCGCTTTTTGGACTCCATCGCGGAGATGTAGTCCGCAACCTCGCCCAATTCAGTTTCGCTCATTGCCTCGAGTTTCAAAGCAAGAAACTGGCATTGATTTACATGGTCGGCCATTTTCGTGCTCCTTTGTTTGCAGATTGGGGCGATTAGCGGGAGGGACCACTATACAACAGTATCCAACGGATTTTCCAGAACTTACAGGATTTATCCCGTAACTAGTCGATGCGGGAGGCGAGACTGTGGACGGTATCGACGATCAATACCGCGATCGGAGGATAGAAAATCAGATCGAGAATGATGCTCGATTGCACGGCAATGACGCGATGGCGAAACATCAACGTCAAGTCACCGAAAAAGTCCTGAGTGTGCCAACCGATGTACAAACCAATACCGACGCTGAGAGCGTAACCGACGAGCAGAAACGTGTAAGCGGAGAAACGCGTGAACGGCTGTTCGGGCAAAGCCTCCTGGCGGATGATCGATCCCTGAATCGGCTGTGGCTTGTAGGTGTAGTGCGCGAGGTATTCGCGCAGGCGATTGGCGAGGTGCCAAACACCAATCACAAACAACGTCAGCACTATCACGCGGCCCATCGTCGAAAATACATGCCACAACTGCGGCCGCATCATCGCGAGAAAGAACGTCGAGACAAACAAAGAGACAGTGGTGAACACCGCGCGCTGGCGTTCGCGGTTCTCCTGACGATCTCGCTCCAGAACCTCGTCAACCAAACGATCCCACTTTGCCTGGACGGCGAGATTGCGCGCCCGTTTCGCATGTGGATTGTTTGAGTCGAGGATGGAGTAGCTGCGGTTCTTCTGTGCCTTCAATTGTTCGTCGTAGTAAGCACGCTCTTGCGGATCGATTAGCGTGTGATATGCCTTGGAGAGCAGGGCAAACTGGCGACCAGCTTCTGAGTTGGGATTCAGATCGGGATGACTTTTGCGCGCAAGTTTCCGGTAGGCCGATTTGATCTCGGTCTGAGACGCATTGGTCTTAACGCCCAAAATTCTGTAGTAGTCGATCACTGTGCTTGTCTAAACTCCGAAAGCCAGCGATGGATGTCAGGGTCGCCTGAGGACACCGCGTCACTCGCCAGAAAGTATAACACCGCGCGCAAGTATTGCAGCCTGCTTTTAATGCTACTCAGATGGCGAATTGGCTTTGGGGGGTGCCAAAGGGGAGCCGGGCAAATACCTCGAGCGGCATTCGAGGGGGCGAGGACGATGACTAAGGCGACTCGCACCCTTTGGCTAGTTGTGCTTGCCTAGTACAACCGCCATGCCATTAGCTGATTGTCAAAAAAGCCAGCAAAAAGTGGCCATCCACTGTTGGGGCATTCTGGAAGTGTGAACAGTCGAGGACACCGACTGTCTATTACTTACGACACCATTCGCCTCCTCCAAGGGCGGGGGCAAGCCACCCTTCCGGACCTGTGCTCTTTTGGAGTGCTCTATTTCACTCAGAACAAGTAATCAAAACTAGTAACAAGTCCGGAAGGTCGCTTGCCCCCGCTGATGCAGGAGGGCGCTTTATTTCCGGCTGGCGCGATCGACGATTCGCAGGAGGGTCCGCACCGCGATTCCGGTTGGACCTTTCGAGCGGTACGGCTTGGCGTCGTCGCCCCACGCCGTTCCAGCGATATCCAAATGCGCCCAGGAAAGCCCGTCCGCAAACTCTTTGAGGAACGCCGCCGCCGTTATCGTCCCGGCCTTGCGCCCACCAACATTCTTAATATCCGCGATGTCCGACTTGATCTGTTTCGAGTATTCCTTATCGAGCGGCAACTGCCAGTACTTCTCACCCACTTCCCTGCCCGCCGCGATGATCTCGTCGATCAACGCCTGATCGGTCCCCAGCACAGCCGCGTTCACATCGCCCAGCGCGACTGATACCGCGCCCGTTAGCGTCGCCATATCGATCACTTTCGTGGCGCCGAGTTTCTTCGCATAAGCAATCGCGTCAGCGAGAATCAGCCGGCCTTCGGCGTCGGTATTGATGATCTCGATCGTCTTGCCGGTCATCGCCTTCACGACGTCGCCCGGCTTGGTCGCCTTGCCCGACGGCAGGTTTTCCGTGCAAGGCGCGACTCCCAGAATCGGAATCGGAGGCTTCAACTGCGCAATCGCACGCATCGCTCCGAGCACTGTCGCTCCACCCGTCATGTCGTACTTCATCAACTCCATATTCTCGCCCGGCTTGAGCGAGATACCACCGGAATCAAACGTCACTCCCTTACCGACGAACGCCAGCAACTCTTTGGTGTCGGACGGCGCATTCGCCGGCGTGTACTTCAGGATGATCAGTTGGGCCGGTTCCTCCGAGCCACGCGCGACACTCAGCAAAGAGCCCATGCCTTCCTGTTCCATGCGCGCTTCGTCAAGCACGTCAATACTGAGCCCAAACTCGCTCGCGATCTCGCGCGCTCGTTCCGCCATGTGCGTGGGCGTCATGTAGGCGCCGGGCTCATTCGCGAGATCGCGTGTGAAGTTCACTGACTCACCGACTATCGCTCCAACCTTCACGCCTTGTTGCAGCGCGTCTTCGTCGGCACCCTCAATCACCACCACCAGCCGGTCGATCTTCTTTTCTTCTTTGTCGACAGTGCGATACTTATCCGGATCGAATAGAGCAATGTATGCGCCTTCGACTGCGGCGGCGGCTGTTTCACGTGCATCGCCGGAAGCTCTCGCGAGTACCGCGACAGATTTGACGTTCTTACTGCGCAGAGAGCGAACGGCAGTTCCGGCCATTTGAGAAACTTGCGCGGGTTTGTAATCGCTCGCCTCACCAGCGCCGACGAGAAGTAACCGCCGCGCCTTCAATTTGTCGTTCCCAACGAGGTGGAAGTAAGCAGTCTCTCCTTCTTTGCCGCTGAACTCTTCGGCGTCGAGTGCGGAGCGCACAAACCCGCCCGACAGTTCATCAAGCTTCTTCAAAAAGCCGTCATTGGCTTTCTCATTCTTAAAAACAGTCACCGCCAGAGCTTGCACATCAAGCTCCTCGATTGGCGCCCGGCTGGCTTCAACTTGCATGTGAGTAGGTTCTCCTGGATGTGGATGTAGTGGTTGCAGTTCAGAGTTCAAGCTTTAGCTTAGTGCCGCAACAGCAGTCTAAAGGCTGAACTCTAAACTCAAACACTTATCAACGATTGCGCTCTTTTAACTGGGCTCGCGTCTCTCTTTCCACTGTTCGCTTCAGCTCCGCCTCTCTCTTGTCATACATCTTCTTACCGCGCGCGACACCAACCTCGATTTTGATCCGGCCGTTTTTTAGGTAGAGCTGTGTGGGAACGAGAGTCATTCCCTGTTTGGCTGTGGCTTCGTCCAGTCGGGATATTTCACGTTTATGAAGCAGCAGCTTGCGAGTCCGTAGTGGTTCGTGGTTCTCGCGGTTGCCATGAGAATACGGCGAAATGTGTGCATTAAACAACCACGCCTCGCCCTCGCGCACAGAAATGTACGCTTCCTTCAACTGTACGCGGCCATCCATGGCACTCTTTACTTCGGTGCCTGTCAGGACGATCCCGGCTTCGTATTTATCCGAAATATGATAATTGTGAAAGGCCGCACGATTGGCCGCCAATACTTTTTGTTCTTTCACATTTGTTTCAATTCGAGTACGTCGTGACGAGTAATGATGCCGACGATCCGGCCATACTCCTCCACCAGCACTGCCGGGCTTGTTTGCAAACGTTGCGTTACCTCTGAAGAACTCGCGTCAACATCGACTGTCGGGAAACTCGCTTCCATCACTTCACTCACTGACGTATTCAGCAGGTCCCGGTTGCGAACCACTTTCGCCAACACTCGATTCTCTCGCAACGAACCCACCGCTCGTCCTTCTTCAAGCACGGGTATCTGCGTCAAGCCAAGGTTATCCATCTGCTCGAGCGCTGATGCGACCGTGTCAACCGGCGTTACAAACACCAAAGACTTCGGCGCCTGCGGTTTCTTGGTGCCGCTGATCAATCCCGCGGTGATCTTTTGCGGCTCCAGCAACCGCTTTTCTTTCAGCCATTCGTCTGAATGATGCTTCGACAAGTAATGCTCGCCGGTATCACAAACAATGAAAACTACGATCGCGTTCTCGTCCAGGGTGCCGGCGACACGCAACGCGGCGGCGAGATTAGTTCCGGTGGATCCGCCGCAGAAGATCCCTTCCATTCTTCCCAACATCCGCGACAGCTCAAACGATTCACGATCGGTAACATTGATCACTTCGTCAACATACTTGATGTGAACGTTAGCCGGCACGATTTCTTGCCCGATTCCTTCAACGAGATACGGAGTCGCCTCCACGATCTTCCCCGTCTCTTTGTAAGTCTTGAAGATCGATCCGTAAGGATCGGCGCCGATAATCCTGATGGCCGGGTTCTTCTCTTTCAGAAAGCGACCGGTGCCGGAAATCGTGCCGCCGGTGCCGAGCCCGGCTACGAAATGGGTGATTTTACCTTCAGTCTGTCGCCACAACTCCGGACCGGTACTGCGGTAATGAGCCTCAGGGTTTGCCGGATTTGAATATTGATCGGGATAAAAAGAGTTCGAAGTTTCTGAAGCGATGCGCTTGGCAGTGGAAACGTAGTGATCGGGAGTTCCGGGTTTAGCAGAGACTGGAGTGATAACGACGTCTGCGCCGAGCGCTTTCAAGTAGCGCGACTTCTCGACCGAAGCTTTGTCAGTCATCACGAAGATGCATTTATAGCCTTTGACGGCGGCGGCGATCGCCAGACCGATTCCGGTGTTTCCCGAAGTTGCTTCGATAACGGTGCCACCGGGTTTCAAAATACCTTCGCGCTCAGCGGCCTCGATCATCGCGATGCCGATCCGGTCTTTGACTGAGTAGCCCGGATTCAAGTTCTCCATCTTCGCGTACACTTGCGCTTTCACGCTGGCGGCCAGCCGGTTGAGCCGTACCAACGGCGTATTTCCGATCAGACCGAGAATGTTTTCCTGGAATTCCATCAGAGTCTCCGACAAAGCCTTATAAGTGCGGGTAATATCTATATAACAGAAACCACAGCTAGAAAGCACATGGAGACAGCGGAGAATTTTCACGCAAAGGCGCAAAGACAGCAAAGTTAATTCGAGACGCTTACTTTGCTTCCTTTGCGCCTTTGCGTGAAATCTGCTTTTAAAATGTTAGAGCCCGGACGTGCTCTCCCCTTCACATCCGGGCCCTTACAAGGCCACTCATCTTGCAATGCGTGACCGATCTTTAGTGCAACAGCTTAGAAGCGTCGCCTGTTTCTATCTCGAAGTTTATAAGTGTAGAGTGCCGATCCAGCTCCACCTACGATGGCTCCGATAATTGCACCCTTGCCACCGCCCACCGCGCTGCCTACTACAGCACCCGCACCAACTCCGATGCCTGTGGTGAGCTTGTCACGATGGCGATCCCAGAACGATCTGTCACGATCCCACCGTCGATAGCGTCCGTCGTTGTAAACTCGATCTCGATAACGGGAATCCTGAACACGTTGTTCGTATCTGTATCCGTCGTAGCGCCGGGAACGAGTTTGCGCTCCAACAGGTAGCGCCGTTATCGTCAACACCAACAAACAGAAAATACTGACTAACCCCTTTTTCATCCTTCTTCCTCCGTACGTCCTTCTTCGTCGCTCTTTTGGCAAGGTGTGTGCCAATAACCGATCGCCGCGCTTTCGCTGATTTTTTGCAGTTTTATCGATAGTCAGGCTAAATTTGCTCGCTCGACGTTAACCATTCCGTGCGCGTCGCGTGAGGTGAGTTACCTTTTGGGGTAATCTTCCTGCGCGACAGCAATGATGGATCAACAATGAAAATTCTTATTCTCGATAGCGCGCAGATTCGAGAGCTACTGCCGATGCGCGATTGCATTGAGTTGATGGCTGATGCGTTGTCAGCGCTCGCACGCGATGAAATTTTTCAGCCACTGCGTACGATAATTCGTCCGCCGCAGGCGCGTGGCTTACTCGGGCTGATGTCCGCGTATCGCGCCGGTGAGCAGGGCGCGTTTGGACTGAAGGCGATTACCGTTTTTCCGGAGAATCCAGCGCAAGGAAAAGATGCCCACCAGGGCGCGGTGATGTTGTTCAGCCGCGACACTGGCGAACTGCTCGCGCTGATGAATGCTTCGGAGATTACGGCGATTCGCACTGCGGCTGTGTCCGCCGTGGCGACTCGATTACTTGCGCGCGAGGGTGCCGCACGGTTGGCGATTATCGGCGCGGGTGTTCAGGCTCGGACGCATCTGGCGGCGCTGGCGTTGGTACGCTCGATCAAAGAGGCGCGAGTGGTTGCGAGAACGTTCGAGCACGCTGTTGAGCGCGTGCGTGAGATGCAGCCGAGGTTTTCGTTCCCGATCGAGGCAGTGCGGACGAATGAGGAAGCTGTTCGTGACGCGGATTTGATCGTTGCGGCGACTTCTTCGCTCGAGCCGGTGATTAAGAGAGATTGGATTTCTGAGGGCGCGCACATCAACGCGATCGGCACGCATTCACCCAACTCGCGCGAGATCGACGGCGCTACAATGGGCGCTGCGCGGGTTTTCGTGGATCGCCGTGAGTCGGCATTGAATGAATCGGGTGATTATTTGCTGGCGGCGAAGGAAGGGGTTGTCACGCCGGAGAGTATTCTCGGTGAAATCGGCGAGCTCCTGATTGGCTCGAAACAGGGCCGCACTTCTCCGGCCGACATCACACTCTTTAAATCTCTCGGTCTCGCAATCGAAGACGTCGCCTGCGCGGATTATCTTTTTCAAAAGGCAACGTCCGAAAATCTCGGCACATGGGTGAATTTATGATGAATGAGGAGTTTATTGACGCTGCAACTCAGGGTGACCTCGCGAAAGTAAAAGACATGCTGCGCGCCACCCCTTCGCTGGCGCAATCGACAGATCAAACCGGCGTTTCAGTTATTCTGAAGGCGAAGTATTACGGCAAGCAGGATGTCGTTGAGGCCCTGTTAGCTTCGGGCGTTGAGCTCGATATATTCGAAGCCGCAGCTACGGGGCAGACGAAGCAAGTTGAAGCGCTAATTAAGCAAGACCCCGCCCTCGTTAGTGCCTATTCACCCGATGGTTTCACGGCGCTTAGTCTCGCAGCGTTTTTCGGTCACGCAGAAACCGTAAACACCCTGCTGGCTGCCGGCGCTCCGGTTAACGCTGCTTCACAGGAAGCGATGAAATTAACACCACTCGCATCCGCCCTGGCAGTACAACGCAACGACATCGCTCGCACCCTGATCGAATACGGCGCAGACGTCAACGCAAAAGCTGAAAACGACCTGACGCCACTTCACACCGCCGCAGCGCGAGGCAACTTGGAATCAGCCAGGTTGTTGTTGGAACACGGCGCAGATATCAACGCAATGAGTAAGGACGGAAAGCCACCAATCGCGTGGGCAGAGGCGCGCGATCATCCTGAAATGGTCGAGTTTCTCAAATCAGCCGATCGCCGCTAACCGAAACTGAATCCTGCCGGTAGTGACAGCCGCGACTCTGCCGGTTGTGCTGTGCCGCCTGCGCGACGATCAGCGCCACTTCAACCGCATTACGCAATCCTATCAACCCGTCAGACAGTTTCGTAGTGCGATAGAACGTCTCAATCTCGTTCCACAGGTGACGCAACTCACGAATCGCACGCGACAAGCGGTCGGCAGTCCGCACCAATCCGACGTAGTGCCACATGATGTTTTGAATGGTCTGCATGTCGCCCTGAATCAAAGCCGGGTCGGGTTCGTCTCGCAAACCACTCTCATCCCACGGCGGAACGTCGTCAAACTTTGGCCGCCCCCCATCTATAAACGATCGCTCGATTTCCAGCGCCGCGCGGTTTCCCCAAACCAAACCTTCGAGAAGCGAAGTTGACGCTAGACGGTTCGCGCCATGCACACCCGTGCAACTGATCTCGCCGACCGCATACAAGTTACGAATCGTCGAACGCGCCCACTCGTCAACCAGCACCCCGCCGCAGAAATAATGCGCCGCCGGCACGACCGGCACCGGCTCCCGTGAGATATCAAAACCAACCTTCAAACACTCGTCGTAAATAAACGGAAATCTCTCGCGAATCTTCTCCGCGGGCATGTGCGAAGCGATGTCGAGCAAAACGTACGAGTACCCCTGGGCTTCCATCTCGTGATGAATCGCGCGCGCCACCACGTCGCGCGGCGCAAGGTCTTTCCACTCGGGCGAATAGCGGTCCATGAAAGGACGCAACTCCGGCGTCAACAACACCCCGCCTTCGCCGCGAACCGCCTCGCTAATCAACAACCCCTCAGCGCCGGGAGCAGCCAGTGCCGTCGGATGAAACTGAACGTATTCAGCATTCGCGATCCTTGCTCCGGCTCGATGAGCCATAGCGAGGCCGTCGCCACGCGCGCCGACCGGATTCGTCGTGTTTCGATAAATCCTTCCCAATCCCCCCGTGGCGAGAATAGTTGCGCCGGCGAGGTAACGATGCACTGTCCGCTCATTGCGATCGAAGACGTAACAACCATGACATGAGACTTCCCGGTAGTTGTCGAGCGGGTTACGTGAATGATGAGGAAACGTGATCAGATCTACCGCAGTGGCTTCCGATTTGATCTTGATGTTTGGATAGTTAGCGAGGGTGGCAACCAGCCCGTTCATTATCGCGAGCCCGGTTGAGTCGCCCACGTGAAGAATGCGGCGGCGCGAGTGCGCGGCTTCCTGTCCCCAAACAGGCGCGCCGTCTTCAGTGTGGTCGAAAACAACGTGCGCCGTGCGTTCGAGCACCTCATTCAGCAGTTGTGGGCCTTCATCGGCGAGAATGTGCGCGGCTGCCGGTGAAGTTACGCCCGCGCCTGCCGCCATGATGTCTGCGAAGAGTAGCTGGGAAGTATCGTCCGGACCGCGCCCGATGATGCCGCCCTGCGCGTAGCGCGTGTTTGATTCGCGCACGTCCTGCGCGCGCGTGATAACGGTGATTTGGAGCTCGGGATTTTGAGCCAGACGTAGAGCAGCGGTTGCACCGGCGATTCCGCAACCGATGATTAAGACTTCAGTCTCCATTAATCAGTCTTCTCGTCCGATCTCGAGCATTCGCTCAACCGAGCGCAAAGCGCGTTTGCGAATGTCCTCATCGATGAAGATCTCAAACTGCTCTTTCTGCAACGACTCGAGCGTATCTTCGAGCGTGATCTGATTCATGTGCGGACAACGCACACTGCACAGCCGCAACATCTCTTTCTCCGGATTCGCAGCCGCAACGTTGTCGCCCATGGAACACTCCGTCAGCAGCAGGTAGCGCGGCGCATTGGTTTGCTCGACGTATCGAATCATCGCCGTCGTACTACCCGAAAAATCAGAAGCAGCGACGACTTCCGGACTACACTCCGGATGAGCGAGGATCACCACGTCCGGAAACTGCTTCCTGACGTTCTGAATATCTTCAACACTGAACTTTTCGTGGACCTCACAACGTCCCGGCCAACCAATCATCTGGTAGTCGAGCTCGTTCGGAAAACGCATCTTCGGTTCGCGTGTCGGAAAGATGATCTGTTTTCCGGTTTCGCGCGCGACGTTCCCCGCAAGGTATTCGTCAGGAATGAAAATCACCTTGTCAGTGTTTAGCGACTTGACCACCGCGACAGCGTTCGAAGACGTGCAGCAGATGTCTGACTCGGCTTTCACGTCCGCGTAAGTGTTGATGTAAGTCACGACCGGAACACCCGGAAACCTTCGCTTCAACTCGCGCACGTCTTCAGCAGTAATACTGGCCGCGAGCGAGCATCCGGCTTTTTCGGACGGTATGAGCACCTTCTTGGTCGGATTGAGAATCTTTGCCGTCTCGGCCATAAACTTCACGCCGCAGAAGACGATGATGTCTTTGTCAGTCTCGGCGGCCTTGCGGCTGAGCTCGAGCGAGTCGCCGACAAAATCCGGAATCGAGTAGAAAAGCGCCGGCTCCATGTAGTTGTGGCCGAGGATGACGGCGTTCTTCTCAACTTTGAGCCGATTGATTTCAACCGCCAGCTCTGCCTTGAGACGCAGCTCAAAATCCGGCACTGTATCCGACAGCAACCGGCTCAACTTCTCGTACATCTCGTCAGTGGTTGTATCTGTAATCATCTCTTCAATTCCGGTCATGCCACGTATTCCAGGCTGACATCAAATACAGCCGGCGAATGTGTCAAAGCGCCGACGGAAACGTAGTCGACACCAGTGCCGGCCACTTCGAGCACATTACTCAGCATAACGTTGCCAGACGCCTCGAGTTTGGCCCTTCCGTCGCAAATCTCAACCGCCTCGCGCATCGTCTCGATCGACATGTTGTCGAGCAGGATTCGCTCGACACCGAGGGCCAGCGCTTCGCGTACATTGTCCAGCGAACGTGTTTCAACTTCAATTTCAAGCCTCGTTTCAGAGGCGCGCACACGCTCGACGGCAGCGGTTATCGAGCCGGCGAAGTCGATGTGGTTGTCCTTTATTAAGACCATGTCAAAAAGGCCGGTGCGGTGGTTTTGTCCACCGCCGAGGCGAACGGCGAGTTTGTCGGTGGTGCGCAGACCGGGCGCGGTCTTGCGCGTGTCGAGAATCACTGCTTTCGTGCCTGAGACAGCGTCAACGAACCTTCGCGTCAATGTGGCGATGCCTGACATTCGGCCCAGGAAGTTCAGCGCGGTGCGCTCGCCGGTGAGCAACGCGCGCGCCGAGCCTTCGACGTTTGCCAGCACGGTTCCGCGAGTCACGGTGGAGCCGTCTTCGACGTGCGCGTGGAACGCAACACGTTGATTCAACGCGAGCATCACCTGCTTCGCGATCTCCAGGCCGGCGACAACGCCATCCTGCTTGGCGACGATGCGGCCACGCAGCGAAGCATTCGCGGGCACGATTGTGTCGGTAGTGACATCACCTAGTCCGATGTCCTCTTCGAGCGCACGTTTAATGCATTGGGAAATTTCGAGAGACAGGTTGGGAGTCGTGTTGGGCAAAGGATATCTTGCCACAGATCTTCACGGATTTACACCGATCCTGATTAAGACGTCGCGCCCTTCCTGGGCTTCGTTGCCTGAAAAATCCGCGGCGATGATCCGCAGCACGTAATCACCTTTCGGCAACTGCGACGTATCCCAAACGCCCGGCGCCACACGACCATCCTTCACGGTGTTCGTCACCTCGTAAAGAAAGCGTGTCGTCTTGCTGCCATAAACTGTGATTCCACTCTCCGCGGCATAGGCCACTTTCGTCGCCTCTCGATCGCCCGGCAAGCGGTTGAAGAGAATGTTGATGCGCGGCTCGTTGAAGCCTGGCGCGGGGGTGCCGTCAGCGTTGAGGACCTGGTAACCAAGTTTATAAAGACCAAGCCGGCGGCGATCGGGATTCATGTTGGTTCGATCGAATGCGTCAACAACGATACGTATCGGGCCACTCACCAACAGACGTCGATCCTGTTTCGCAGTGAGCCGCGAGCCTGACGAGTCAAATAATTGAATACCGTCCTTCTCGATTGCCGGAGCCATCGTGTCTTTGAACCCGATCGGCGACAACGAAAGCGGATTGATCTCACCGCCCGGTGGGCCGATGTTCATATGGACGTGATACATCTTGTTAATCGTGCCGACGGCGTCACCCGGTCGAAAGCGCGCGCCGCGTCTGAGACGCACGCGCGCGAGCTTGCCTTCGGCGTCATAAACGGGAATAAACCGCGGATCGTCAAACATCTTCCCATCTTTATCGCGCCCGAGGTGGATGTGGATGTAGGAGACTACGCCCGCGCGAAATCCCTCGTTGAGGGATTCGAAGCCCCAGTTTGAAAGTGGACTGATGACTTTTTCTGAATGCACCGCGCGCACGACTTCGCCGTAAGCGCCGAATACATCGAGCCCGCTGTGAAGATGATGGCGACTGTCTGTGGAGTCGAAGCTGCCACGCACTTCACCCATCGTGGCGACGACTTCGTGCGGACTCTGTTGCGGATCGACCGGCCACAACAGCGATTGTTCGCGCAGGGTTTCGTTTGTGAGCTTTGGGAGCGGATCGATCGGGGTAGTTGTGCCGGCTGCCGGCGCCGGATCCAGCTTGCGAACGAGATAGTTGCCGCTGTCGGCGACGTACAACTTTGGTGGGCCATCATCGCTGGGCGCGATTGCAATACCCGTTGGATGGTTGAAACGAGCATCATCGGCGATGACGTGCGTGGTACCGTCAGGCGCGATCTGAATCACACGTGAATGATCGGGCTCGGTTACGTAAAGAAAATTATCGTGCGTGAGGGCGAGACCGATGGGGCTCGAGAGATCTACCGGAAGGGTAGTGACGTTTCCATCGGGGCTGATTCTGCGGAGCCGGTCGTTGCCGGTGTCAGCGACAACAAGAGAATTGTCATTGGCGACGACGATGCCGCTCGGTGTGTCGAAGAGCGCGCTGTTACGATCGCCGTCCGCGTAGCCGGGAGTTCCCTTGCCAGCAACCGTGCTGACCTGACCATCGGGCGTGATCAGTCGAATGCGATCGTTGTAACTATCGGCGACGTAAATATTGCCTCGCGCATCGACAGCGACGCCGATCGGTGCATTGAACTGCGCCTTGTTGGCTGGGCCGTCGATGTAACCTGCTGTGCCATCACCGGCGACGGTTGAAGCCTGGCCGGTGGGCGTGAGTCTTCGTATGCGATTGTTCGCGGTGTCGGCGATGATGAGGTTGCCATCCGGTGCGATCGCGAGTCCGGATGGGCTGTTGAATAAAGCCTTGTCTGCGACGCCATCTCCGAAGCCCTCGACACCGCCTGCGATGCTCGTTACGTTTCCGTCGGGTGTGATCTTTTGAATACGGTTGTACTCGCCCGCATCAGTGAAATAGATCGAGCCGTCAGCAGCGACTGCAACGCCAAATGGATCTGAAAGTACGAGTGGCGAACCGTCGCCAACGACAGTCGTGACGTTAGCTTTCCAACCGATTGGCGTCGGCAGAGGTTTGCGTGTGAAACGATAGAAGAAGTAAGCAGCCGAACCGCCTAGCAGGAGCAGCAGTGTGACGACGATAACGAGTTTGCGCATTAGTCGAGGAAGGTCTCGGGCTGCGCGAGCATTTCTTCGATGCGCGCGATGTAACGCCCGACGTGCAGGCCGTCCATGAGCGAGTGGTGTACCTCGACTGAAAACGGCAAGAGGGTGCGTCCGTTCTCGTTGACGAACTTGCCGAAGGAGATCTTGGGGACTGAATCTTCGCGTCCCCAGCGTCGCGCGTGAGAGAAACTCGTGAAGGAGATCCATGGCAAGGTGGTGCAATGGATGCGTGCGTCGTCTTCGTGACGTGGTCTGAAGGCCCAATCGCCGTTTCGTATCTCTTCGACCGCGCGCGTGGCGCCTTCCATGAATTTCGAGAAGCTCTCGGAGTAGTCGAAGTAAACGAGTGTGAAGGTTTCGTTGGGCAGGATCACGGTTGTGCCGCCGTTGATCACGTCATGGACCAACACCTTGCCCTGGCGCAGGCGATAGCGAAACGGCTCGATCTCGTTCGCCGCACGTAGCGCGAGGTAGTGATAAGTCAACCAGACGCTCGTGCGTTTTCGTTTCTTCAGTTTGCTTAACAGATCAGTGACGTCAAGTCGCGTGCAGACATTGAAGTATGGCTTATCAAAAGGAAGATAAAACTCAAACACCGCGCGTCGCGGCCAGGTAGTTAGATCTATATAACGTGGCATCGCGCGGATTGTACCTTAAACAGCTTTGCGAAGTTGAATTTGCAAGACTGCCCGCTATAATGCAGCGGCGCGTCACCTTAACCCTTCTCTACTTCCACGCTATGGAACCCGACGAAGACCGTTTCAATCTCTTTCTCTCCTGGCTCTCATCCGATCGAGATGAGGCCGGCAGGAAATACGAAGATATGCGGCGGCGGCTGATTTTTATGCTCGAATGTCGCGGTTGCAATCGAGCTGAGGAGATCTCAGACGTAGCCCTCGATCGTTTCATGAAGCGGCTGCCCGAGATTCAAGACACCTACAAGGGCGATCCCATGGCCTACCTTTGTGTGATTGCCCGCAACGTTCAACTCGAGTACATGCGGAAAACTGAGCAGCCGCTGCCTGACAACATCGACAAAATCCCGATTGATGAAGACGATCCTGACGAGCTCGAGGAGCTCATGCATGAGTGCCTCGAGAAATGCCTGAACGAATTCGACTTACCAAACCGTAAGCTGTTGCTGGCCTACTACGAGGAAGAGAAACAGGCGAAGATAAACTTCCGAAAAACACTCGCCAAAAGCATGGGAATCGCCGGAAATGCTTTGCGGCTACGGGTACATCGACTCCGAAGAACACTCGAGCTGTGCATGAACAACTGTCTCGGCGTCGATGAGCCGGTGAAATAAAACGAGCCCAAAATCCTTAATATATTGGAGGCGTGAGAAGCGCCCTCGCGAAGAATTGTTTTGAAGCCCACAGAAGAAAATCAAATCAGAGACTATCTGCTCGGAAACTTACCGGCAGAGCAGGCGGAGCGGTTGGAAGAGCGATTGCTCAGGGATGAGGAATTCGCCGAGCAAATGTCGCTAGTCGAGGATGAGCTGACCGAAGACTATGCCCGCAACGTGCTGAGCCCGCGCGAGCGTGAGCAGTTTCAAAAGCGTTTCTTATCAATCCCACGGCGGCGGCGTAAGTTGATGATGGTGCGAGAGCTCAGAAAGTACGCGAGACCATCGCCAAAACCATCATGGTTCGAGTGGCTCGACACAATCCTGGCTCCTCAGTGGAGAGCAGCCACGGCGGCTGTGCTGCTTCTGGTAGTAGGAATCGGCGTTTGGCGCGTTACCGTTTGGCCATCCGATGTTCAGAAAGGAATGGTAGCGCTCAACGAAGCCTATCAGACTCAGCGTCCCATCGAGGCTCGTGTTACGGGTCTACAGTACGCGCCGTATTCAGTGACACGCGGGCCAGTCGCAGCAGACTCTCCCTCAATCCGCCGCTCGGCAGCATTACTTCAAAGCGCGGCTTCCGGCGATTCGTCGGTGGAAGCGCTCCATGCTCTCGGCCGCTACTATTTGCTCCAGAAGCAATTCGACGAAGCGATCGCAGAGTTTGAAGAAGCGCTGAAGAAAACGCCTGACAATGCGCAGCTTCACAGCGATCTCGGCGCCGCCTTGTTGGAAAAAGGGAAATTAGAACGTTCACAGGACCAGTCGGGAGGTGGCAAAACCACCCTGGCCAGTAGCCAGGCGCATCTGGACCGGGCGTTGCAGTTGAACGATTCCCTGCTCGCCGCACGCTTCAATCGCGCTCTTCTCTACGAACAGACGCAGTCGTGGTCTTCAGCATTAGAGGATTGGCAAAAATATGTTTCACTCGATCCCAATTCGCAATGGAGCGAACAGGCGCGCAAAAAGATCGAAGAGATTCAAAGGCGAGAATAAAAGGCTCGGTCAGTGCGCTTTTCTCAGCTCGACCCAGTAACTCAACCGTGCACCGTAGCGTGCTCCGGGACGCGGGCGCGTGGTGGTGGCCCCGTAGAGCATGTCCCCTTTGAGATACAACTCGAAATCAAGATCGTAAGGCTCTGGTCCAGTGTCCTCGTCAGTGCCGAGATTACCTGTGAGACGTCCCAATAAACCTCGATCAGTAAATTCGAACTTGTTGAGCGGCGAGACTGCAACCGATCCGAGTTTCGCTTGAACCTCGCCCGAGGCGGAGATGGAAAAAGTGAGCGGCACGTCTCCATGATAAGTGTGCACGTGTCCTGCCCAGTTCCCCACGAATGACGAAGATGGCTTGGACTCGGGCTTTGGTTGCGGCGGTTTGGCAGTCGCTCTTTTCGCACCGTAAGGAGGAAGCATGACTGAAAGGATTTCATCGACGATCTTCGGCGGAAAATCGTCACCCGTATTAGTCAACATTACGACGACGATCTCTTCGGAAGGAATCAAGCGCAGAAATGCCATCGCATCGTCAGTTCCACCCTGGCCCAGCAGGCCACGATATCCGTCCAAGTCTTCATGGACCCACCAGCCAAGGCCGTAACGTGAGCTGCCACCGGTACTGACGGTGGAGTTCTGCATCATCTCAATCGACTCGTCAGAAAGAATTCGCTTCTGGTTCGGTAAGTGCGCCTTCAGGTGAAACATACCGAAGAGCGCCAAATCGTGCGCGCTACAGTAAATGCCGGAAGCGCCGGGTGACGCAGAATACGCAACGGGACGGCGCCCGTTAATCGAGCTATAGCGAACGGCGGCATGTTTTTCAAAGCCTGGTCCAATACCAACCGAAGCATGGGTCATTCCGAGAGGAAGAAAGACTTCGTCGCGCATGAAATCCGCGTAGCTCTTACCTGACACATGCCCGATCGCTTCTCCGAGAATTCCATAGCCGAGATTTGAATAATCAAAATGGTCGCCTGGTCGCCAGAACAAAATGCCGTAACGTTTGATTGTCTCCGCGGCTGAGATTCGGCAATTGGGTTGATCCGCGTAGCAGTTACGGCCGAACGTCGTCAGTCCGGACATGTGTGTGGCGACTTGTCCGACAGTGGCTTCGTTCGGATCCCAGAGTGGACTGCTAACCGACATCGGTTTGATGTAATCATTGATGGGACGGTTGAAATCTATCTGCTTGCGTTCCTCGAGGATCTTGAGCGCGGTGGCAGTGAATGTCTTGGTCACGGAGGCAACGTAATACATCGTCTCCTTGTTTGCAGGGATTTTGTTTTCTTTGTCAGCAAAGCCAAACGCTTCCTCCCAGATAATCTCTCCATGGCGCGCGACAGCGACAGAGATAGACGGTATTTTCCTCGCCGCCATCTCTGTCTGAATAAGCTTTCTGACCTCAGAGAAATCTGTTTGCGACTTCAACGGCTTTTGCTGTGACCTGACAGGAAGAGCCGAGAAAAGCAAGATACAGGCTATGATGCGCGCTACAATCCCCAGCATGCTCTACCCTCTTATTCACACCGGGCTTCAGCCCGGTGAAGTTCACTGACACTCGTCGGGAAACCGTTTAAACGGTTTCCTGCTAACTAAACTCGAAAGATACGTGGATAAGGCTCGGGCAAATCTTCCTTTGGAATCATGTTGCCCACAGTGCGGCTCCCCAACTTCTTGTACGAATCGTTCCTGCCGGCGAGGATCGTGAAACCTGTCGGCTTCGTTATCAGCTCAATAACTTTAAGCTGTTCCACCTTCGGCAGTGATTTGTACAGGTTAATCAGGTGTTCCGTCTTGAACATTTCGGAATTCAACAGGCATACCTCGCGGCTGTTTTCCTCGACTTGCTGCAAATCGATCAGCTTCATCGTGTTTGCGGTGTTGTATCCATTGATGGCCACCCACTGAACATCGCAGTTCTTGAACAATGCCATCGCTTCATCGAAGCGGTAGGCATTAACAATTGGATGCATGTAGGCATCGGCGTTAATGGACAACTGACTGCGGTCGCCTTCTTTCTGTGTCGCAGTCACGCCGTATTGTACTGGGGTTAGACCAAGGCCGAGCTGCTCCATGATCCACTGGCCCTTCAGGAGGTCTGAGCGCTGAGGATCCCAGAGAGTTAAAAGCAGCTCGCGGTCCATCAGGCGATCAGCTTCACCGAAGGGGTGATAATACCAAAGACAGACCACGCCATCTTCAGCGAGATGTTTACAGACATTTTCTACTCCTAGCTGCGGATCGGTAAGGTGATGAAGGACGCCGGTTGAGACGATGATGTCGAACTTCTCACCGAGATCGAGGTTCAAGATATCCTTCTCTTTGAAGGTGATGTTTTGAACGTTGTGTCGCAGGGCCAGTTGCCTCGCGACGCTTAGCGAGGCGGTGGTCATGTCGATGCCGAGAAACTTCGCCTTCGGATAGCGCTTGGCAAATCCGAGTACGCGTTGGCTTGTTCCACATCCGGCGTCGAGAATCTTTTTGCCACTTAAGTCATCCGGGCCGCAGAGAATGCGAAACAGATTAGCAACGTCGAACGATAGCGACCCGCCGACCGTCGGGCTCGGATAGGGATATTTCATGTACATGGCCTTCACATCTGCCGTACTGACTGACATAGACATAACGTCACCTCCGTTATTAATGAATGCTGGTTTTAGCCTGCGAAGCAGGCGAAAGCATAAAGCCTGGGGCGCAAGCCCCAGGACGGCGCCGCGCTATTTTTTGCAGCCCATGAAATGGGCGACAGCGCTGTCGCCCGTTCCACGGGCTCATTCGCTTTTCTTTTTTAATGATCCTGGGGGCTTGCGCCCCAGGCTTTATGCTTTCGCCTGCTTCGCAGACTCGGGGTTAGGCGACCTGCATTGCGAGTTGATCGGCTACATCGTAAGTGTCGGAAAGCAGCTTGCCGCTTTCGAACTTCAGGAGTCGATCGGCCACGTTGTAATAACTATCGTCGTGACTGATAACAAAAACCGTCTTGCCCCTGGATTTAAGTTCCTGAAGCAGTTCGTAGTAGAAAAATTTCTTGAACGTCGGGTCCTGATCCGCCGCCCACTCATCGAACAGGTAAATCGGACGATCTTCCAGAAACGCAGTCAGCAAAGCGAGCCGTTTCCGCTGCCCCTGAGACAATTGAATGGTTGAGAGTTTCCCGTCCTTGATTTGCACTTTATGACTGAGCTGAAGTTGGACCAGATAGTCCTGCGCCCGATAGTCGAGCTTCGGCCCACTCAAACCAAGCAGGCTATCGAACAGGTGAAAGTCGGAGAACACAGTTGAAAAGTGTTCGCGAAAATCAACTCGATTTTGATCTGTAACTGACTGTCCATCCAGCCTTATCTCTCCGCTCTCCGGAGCATACAGTCCCGCCAGAATCTTCGCGAACGTTGTCTTCCCACTGCCATTGCCACCAGTGATAAAAACGATCTCACCCGGAACGAAGCGAAGGTTTATCGGTCCAAGAACGAAGTTATGCTCCTGTCCTTCCTGCCGGTACTGATGCCTTATGTTGTTCAACTCAAGGCGGCGCCACGAGGCTTGCGGCAACATCAACGAGCGCTGATCGAGCTCGATTGACTGCGATGAGAGCTGTAGCCCCAGCTCCTCCATATTGTTGAGCGCGACATTCGCCCGGCCCAGGTTTGGCGCCGAAAGCATGATGCCCTGTAGCGGCGTCGTCATGAAGAGCAAGGCAAGCGCGTAGCCGGTGAGCACCTGCTCCGAGATATTTACAAACGCCGGCAACACGAAGATCAGAAGACCAATCACGATGAAGGAAAGTAACTGTCCCCAACTCGCAGCTACCGTGTAGATGGCCTGCCCGGAAAGGTTGTTTCGCTTGAAACGCGCGGCGGTCGGTTCGAGGACTTCAGAAGTGAACGCCTCGCGGCGACTGCGATTCAGTTTGAGCTCCTTAATCCCACCAGTCAGAGACTGGAAGTGATGAAACAAACGATCCCCATCAGCACGCGCCGCTTTGAAGTAACGTAAGCCCCTCGACACCGCAAATTGATAAGTCGCAATACCCAACACCATAAAGATCAACATCGCAGGCAATGCGAGCAGCGAAAGAAACCCAAGATAGACCAGGCAGCCGACGACTATCGCCGTGTTGATGCACAGCACGGGAATGGACGCCACTGCGTTCGTGATCGCCGGCACATCGTCAGTCAACGTAGTCAAAATACGATGCACTCCGATCTCTTCGAGGCGACGCAGCGGAACCCGCAAAACCTGATTGCACAGATTCAGCCGCATCTCAAACATCGCCTTTTGCGCAATCTGAGACAAGAGAAGCTCCGAGGCAATCCGGCTCAACGCGATCACTATGCATACCGCCACGAACACCAGCATCAAGTTCGAAGCGGAGTGGCCTTTGCTTTTCAACGCGGTATTGATCAAAGCCAGCAGGCCCGTGCTGCTCAGTCCGCTGATGATGCCGGTGAGCACCGCCAGCAAGACGTATCGCCGCGAGTAGCGCATAAAGAAGTAGATACTTTTCACGGTTTGAGTCCCCTTCCAGGTTTAGCTAGCCAGACGAATCGGATTCTTCAGTCTGCTGCAATAACTCGAATATGAATCTGTCATCGCGACCAGGACCTTGCGTGGGCCTTGAAAGGAATTTCGTCCATGCGCGACCAGCATGTTGTCAACCAACAAGACATCGCCCGCCATCCACGGAAAAGAGATGGTTTCGGAACGAAATGCCTCGCGAATATGTTCCAGCATCTCCTCTTCCAAAGGAGAGCCGTCGCCGTAGTAGGAGTTGCGCGGCAGATCTTCCTGACGGAAAACAGCCAACAGCGCGGCCTTTGTTTTTGGCTCCAGACTCGAGACGTGAAAGAGGTGCGCCTGGTTGAACCAAACGTAATCACCCGTCTCGGGATGGCTCGCCATCACGTGACAACTCTGCCGCGTTCGCAAGCAATCATCCGGTCGCCACTCCAAAGCAATCTCATGGTCGCGGCAGTATTGCTCGACTTCGGCTTTGTTCTCAGTTTGAAAGACTGTCTGCCATGACAGGTCGAGACCGCTGCCATAGTTCCGCGCGTACATGACTCGCTTCGCCACGAACGCTTCACGGATCTTCGGATCGATCCTCGCTGTGACCTTGAGCATATCCGCGATCACAGTCTCTCCTCCTTCCTGTGCCGGCTGGACACAATAGAAGAGCAGCCGCATGGGCCAATCGCGTTGATATGCGCTCTCGTTGTGGAGAGGTATCTTCTGCTTCGGCGGATATTCTGTAGCCGTGTATATCTTGTTGCCGAGCGCGGTGCGCGGTGTTGAGCGATAGATGTAGTCGAGCGCTTCTGTGGAGACACTGTCTACCACGCGCTCGAACGCCTTCGGGTCAGACAGGTCAAACTCTCTGAACAGGATGCCTCCATGCTGCAACAGATAACACTCGACGGTATCTCTGTTGTGTCTAATCCATTCCGCGAGGTCCACGTTTGCCTTGACTGCATGGACCAGCAACGGCAGTTTCCTTCCCAAAATTAATGTCGACACTTCAGCTCTATCTATGATGGACATGATTCTTCCTCCGACGACTGCCGGTCAGTACCACCTGCGGTAGCGGGTGGGTCAAACCTGGGCCGCCAAAAACTAGCAGGAATATCGCAGACTAATCACATACCCACCCGCTACCGCAGGTGGTACTGACTGTGTCCAAGTTCGTTTCACTCAGGCCGCAGCACGAGTCCCGGATCAACTTTCGTTGCCCGGCAGGCCGGAATAAGCGCGGCCATTAACCCAACGCCGGTCATAACAACAGCAACACCCAGGTAGATAGTTAAGTCGAGAGCCGTAACACCGTAGAGAAAGCTCGCCAGAAAACGGCTCAGCCAAAGAGCTATTGCCGTTCCCGCGGCCAGTCCGGTCAATACGAGGAACAGACTCTTACTGATGACGATGCGAAAAACATCCGCTGGCTTGGCGCCGAGTGACATGCGAATCGCCATTTCGCGCATTCGTTGGCTCACGTTGTAGTTGAGCACACCGTACACGCCGAGCGCGGCCAGGCCCACGGCCATCAGAGCAAAAGCGCTGAGCAGCGACATCACGAACCTGAGACGCCATGCAGTCTCAGTCGCAATGTCGTCCATCGTTCGCACACTAGCCACGGGAAGATCCGGATCGACTGTGCGGACGGCGCGCGCAATCGCTTCCGTAAGACTTCTTGGCTCCACACCAGTTCGCACGAGTAACAACATATTCGCCGTTGGGTTCTGAGCCACCGGACGATAAATCGTTGGGGCCATCTTCGTGTCCAGGTAGTTGTGCTTGACCGAGCCGACGACCCCGACGATCTCGAGCGAGAGCTTTTTGCCTCGGCGCGTGTAGTAGACGTGTTTACCGATCGCATCCTCGTTGGGCCAATAGCGCTGCACGGCGCTTTCGTCAACTATTGCAACCAGCGGCGCGTCAACACTGTCACGTTGGTTGAAGGTGCGTCCGCGGACGAGTGGAATTCCCATCGTTTCAAAATAACTGCCGCTCGCGGGACGCTCGAACGCCACCGGCATGTCTCGCTGGAGGCCGGTGTTTGACTGTCCTTCTATCTCGAATGTGTTGAGTCCCGCAGTGCCTGCTTCGAGCGGCAGCTTGTTGATGACTGCCGCCGACTTGACGCCGGGAACGGTGTTGACCTGGTCCAATAACTTTTCGAATGTGGCAGCGCGAACGGGATTTTCCTTGTAACGATCACTCGCAAGCGAAACCTTCATCGTCAGCACGTCCGATGTCTGGAAACCGATTTTCTCGTTTTGCAGACGCGCGAAACTCTTGATCAGTAAACCGGCTCCAACCAGCAGCACGAGGGAAAGCGCTACCTGGCCCGCGGTCAGAAAACTTCTGAATCCGCGCAGCTTGCGGCCTTCGCTCATGCCACGAGCACTCTCCTGCATCGCCTGAGTAAGTTTGACCTGCGACGATGTCAGCGCCGGAGCAACTCCAAAGATCACTCCCGTGATCACGGAAATTCCGAGGGTAAAGATCATTCCCATGGTGCTGACACCGATCGCGTCTCCACCAATGCCACCGACTGCGGTCGGCAACAGCAGCACGGCGACCTTCGTGGCCCACCACGCGAGGAGAAAGCCGATGATTCCCGCCGAACAAGTCAGCAACAGACTTTCGGTAAGAAACTGCTGCAAGAGACGCTTGCGTCCAGCGCCCAATGCATTGCGAATCGAGATCTCCTTGCGCCGCGAGACCGCCCTGGCAAAGAGTAAGTTTCCTACGTTGAAACAAGCGATGAGCAGTACAAAACCAACCGCGCCGAAGAGGGCTAACAGTGCCAGCCGCGACTCACCGAGGAGTTGCCGTCGCAACGGTGTGAGGTTCGTGGTCCAACCTGCGTTGGTCGCGGGATAATTGTCCGCGAGCCGGTTCGCGATGACGTTCATTTCCGATTGCGCTTGTTCGAGTGAGACGTTTGGCTTGAGGCGTGCGATGGCCCAGAAACCATGCGCGCCTCTCTCTTCCGGGCGTGCTGATGCGCCGAAAGCAAGCGGGGACCACAGGTCGGCACCGGCAGGAAAAGCGAAGCCCTGCGGCATCACGCCCAGCACCGTATAGCTCACGCCATCCAGGCGCAGGGTCTGTCCGATGATGCCTGGAGAACTGCCGAATTTGCGTTTCCAAAGCGCGTTGCTGACGAGCACGACGTGCTGGTCACCGGACTCTTCCGTATTCGGTGCAAAGACACTGCCCAGCGCAGGCTTCACCCCCATCAGCGGGAAGAAATCTCCCGACACCGCTGACAGGCCCAGACGTTCCGGCGACTGCCCATCGGAAAAATTGACGTCGTTTAGATCGAGCGCCGCCATATTTTCAAAGACACTATTCTGCGCGCGCCAGTCGTTGAAATTCGGCGCCGAGACGGGGCGATCTTTCTGAGTATCGGTCGGGCTCCGCTCCCAGACCTGGACGATCTGATCGGCGTTGGCGTAAGGCAGTGGTCTTAGTATGACAGCCTCGACGAGGCTGAACATCGTCGTATTCGCGCCGATACCGAGCGCCAATGTCGCCACAACGATCAAGGTAAATCCGGGATGCTTGTAGTGCACCCGGAACGCCTGCCGCAGATTACGTTTAAATTGCTCCATCATCTTTCCACCTCCAAAATTGCTGGACGAGCCCCTCGGATTCAGAGAAGTCGCCGCGCGCGCCTGTTTGTTTGTTGATTGAAGTTAGAGTGTATCGGGTACTGCTGTTGTTGAATGACAACTAACGCCGAAGGCGTTGGCTAATTCGAGCCCAGGGTTGGAGCTTGCGACAACCCTGGGTTAGGTATTTCAATTTCCGTATTAACCCTGAAGGGGTTCCTTCCGCAACAAACCCTTTCAGGGTTGGATATATATTTTTGGAATCGGTCCCCAGGGTTGTCGCAAGCTCCAACCCTGGGCTCGAATTAGCCAACGCCTTCGGCGTTAGTCTGGTCCAAACACACCTTCATGGCCAATCAGTTGAGATCGGTTCGGGTATAGGGATTTCCCATGCCGACGATTATTTTCCGCGCGCCGGTGTAGGGGCTTCGGCCGTGTGAGACGAGCATGTTGTCCATGAATAGAAGGTCGCCCTTCTGCCACTTAAACTTGATCGTCTCGCTGTCGTAGGCGTTGCGGAGTTCTTCGATAACTGAGTCTTCGATCACAGACCCATCACCGTAATATGTGTTGTAAGGAACTCCGTCTTCTTTGAAGTCTCTGACCAGCACCTCGCGCGTCTGCGGATCGAGACTCGAGATGTGCCAGAAAGCTATGTGATTGAACCAGACCACGTCGCCCGTTACCGGATGCACCGCTGTCGCCGGTCGAATGTGGCGCGTTCTGATTCGCCGTTCATCTTTCCACTCCAGCAGCACGTGCGACTCCGCGCAGTAACGTTCAAGCTCCGCCTTATCGTCAGTCCGAAACACTGACTGCCACGGCAGACTCAAACCATCACCGTAATTTCGAATCAGCATCCAGCCCTTTTCGATGAACTTCTGCCGGACGTTCGGATCGATACGCTGCAAAACTTTTCGCATGTCTGCGATCGGAGTCTCGCCACCTTCTTCAGGAGGCGTCACGCAGAAGAAACTGATTCTCATGGGCCAGCACTGCGTGTAAGACAACTCGTTGTGCAGCGCAATCGAATGCTCGGGGGGAAATTCCGTGGACGTGTAGATTTGGTTACCTAAGCTGGTGCGCGGAGTGGCGCCTTCGAGATAGTGCATACGCTTGAGCGAGACGGCTTCGAGAAAACGCTCGAAGTCTTCCTGACCGTTGCTCATAAATCCTCGAAACAAGATCGCGCCGTGCCGTTTCAACTCCTGATCGATCACATGCGTGTTGGCTTGAGCCCACGCGATGAGATTCACGCCGTTGACCGCAGGCGTGATCACAAGCGGCAGGGATTGACCGTCACGCAGGTACTCGCGTTTTACGAGCCTTTCCTCCGACAACGTAACAGCCCTTCGCGTAACCGAGCCCGGTGACCTGAGTCTTTGAGTTGCACCGTTCATAATCCCTCTCTCAAAGTCCTGCTTAGCCTGCGAAGCAGGCGTAAGCATAAAGCCTGGGGCGCAAGCCCCAGGATCGTTATGAAAAGTAGGCGTTGAGCCCGCAACGCAGGCGGCAGCGCTGTCGCCCGCTCTGCGGGCTCGAATCTTGTTTTGTTGCGATCCTGGGGCTTGCGCCCCAGGCTTTATGCTTACGCCCGCTATCGCGGGCTAAGAATATTCCTGCTTCGCAGGCTAAAACGCTTCGAAGCTTCCCACTAACATGTCCAGACTTTCTTGGTCCAACTCCGCCAGCGGGAAGTCTGACGGCGTGTGGCCTCCGGCGTCTTCACTCTGACAGTGCTCGATCAACTCTCGCAGCACGTCCGCGAACTGCATCGCCACCCGCTCGATCGTCTCCGTGCGATGCACTGCTTCGCTGTAACCCCAGGTCATTCGCAACTGCCCGTCCGCCACCATTCCATTGATCGCAATCAGATGTTCTCGCTTCCCTCGGTCATCCTGCACCGCTCCAGTTGACTCTGCCGCGGCCCTGAACTCCCCACCCGTCAACACCTGATCAAACTGGCCCAGGTAGTTGAAGCTCACTTCCGCCGCCGCCAGCTCCCGCAGTTGCGCCCGCTCCGCCTCACCGGCCCGCAGATATTTCCAGATGCCATATCCAATCCCGCGCTGCGGCACTTTTCTCAACTGCTCCTTGATACTCTTCAGCGCCGTCGAGATCTCATCACCTCCCAACTCGAGCAGCACCGGATAAATACTCGTGAACCAACCGACTGTTCGCGACACATCTACTCCAGCAACCACCTCCTCGCGCCCGTGCCCCTCCATCTCCAGCAGCACTTTGTCTGCCCCAGTCCACTCTCGCAGCGACAACGCCACCGCAGTCGCGAGCACTTCCTGAATCTGCGTGTGATACGCCTTCGGCACTTCCTGCAAGAGCGTGTGTGTCTCCTCACGGCTCAACTCCACGAGGATGCTGTTTGCCGACGCCACCGTGTTCTCGCCTCGTTCAAAATCTACGGGCAGTCGCGGCACGTCTCGCCTGCGTTCGTCGAGCCAGTAACCGGCTTCCGACTCCAACTCTGCCGACGATGCATACTGTCGCAAAGTCTCTGACCAGCGTTTGAAGGAATTCGTCTTGCCCGGTAACTCGACATCCTCGCCGCGCCGCAGTTGCTCGTACGCGGTCTGCAAGTCTTCCATCAGGATTCTCCATGAGACCCCGTCGATTGCCAGATGGTGAATCGCAATCAGCAAACGCGCGGGATTCTGATTTCCCAAATCGAAGACCACCACTCGCATCAACGGCCCCGCTGTGATATCCAGGCTCGCCTGCGCCGCTGCCGCATGGATTTCGAGCTGCCTTAACTGCTCATCGCTCGACAAATACGAAAGATCAACCTCTGAAACCACTTGCTGCGACTCAGTCTCAGCGTAAGCCTGCTGCCACCCATCCCCACTCTCACTGAAACGCAGACGCAGCGCATCGTGATGCTCGATGAGCTTGTTGATGACGACCTCGAGTAACCTCAAGTCCGGACGATGGTCCACTTCGAGCATGACTGCCTGATTGAAGTGATGCACATTCGGTAATCCGAGCTCGAAGAAACGCGCCTGGATCGGCGTCAGCGGCACTTCACCCACCGCCTCATCCAACTCTGTCGCGCTCCGGCTTGTAGAAACAACCCGTGCGAGCTCCGCGATCGTCTGGTACTGGAATATCTGCTGCACCTTGAGCGTCAACCCGCCTCGCTTCGCTTTCGCCACTATCTGAATACTGAGAATCGAGTCTCCGCCCAGCTCAAAGAAGTTTTCGTGAATGCCGACTTGTTCCAGTCCCAGCACTTCCTGCCATACCTGGACCAGCAAAGCTTCGACTTCGTTCTGTGCGCCTTCATCGTCACCACTCTCCACGAGCATCCTGCTTGCGCTCATCGAAAGCAGCGACTGCCGGTCGATCTTTCCATTCGACGTCAAAGGCATCTCGGCCAACACCGCAACGCTGGCAGGCACCATGTAGTCAGGCAATCGTTCCTGCAAGTAGCTTCTGAGCTCTTTGCCGCTCGGTTCGTAGCCATTGCTCGAGACGACGTAGGCTGCCAACTGCTTTGCTCTTCCCTCTTCTTCGCGCACGAGGACTATCGCCTGCGCTACCTCTTTTCGCTCCAGCAGCACGCTCTCGATCTCTCCCGTTTCGATCCGGAAGCCTCTGATCTTCACCTGATGATCGTTGCGGCCGAGATACTCCAACTCGCCTTTATCGCTCCAGCGAGCGAGGTCGCCCGTCCGGTACAGCCTCGCACCCGGCGTCGTGCTGAATGGATGCGGCACGAAGCGTTGGGCGGCTAAGTCGGGCCGGTTCACATAACCACGCGCTACGCCGGCTCCACCTACATACATCTCGCCCGCTATGCCCGCCGGAACCACTCGGTTCTGTTCGTCGAGAATGTAGATTTGCAAATCAGGTATGGCGCGCCCGATCACGCTGCCATTCGCGCCTTGTGCATCGTCAGTGACCAGCGGACGATAAGTAACATGGACCGTCGTCTCGGTAATCCCATACATGTTGACGAGCGTGGGATGTTCGTCGCCGTGGCGTTCAAACCATGGCTGCAAGCTTTGTAACTCGAGGGCCTCACCGCCAAAGATCACGAGGCGCAGCTCCGGATCGAGAACTCTGTCGTTCGCATCTTCGACACGCATCAGTTGCTGGAATGCGGAAGGAGTCTGGTTAAGCACGGTGACTCCCTCGCCAGACAGCAGCTCGTAAAAAGCTTCGGGAGAACGGCTGATCCAGTACGGAACGACGACCAACTTTCCGCCATAGAGAAGTGCGCCGTAGATTTCCCAAACCGAAAAGTCGAAAGCAAATGAATGAAACAGCGTCCAGACGTCGTTGGAGCTGAAGTTGAACCAATGATCAGTAGCAGCGAACAAGCGCGCGACATTCTGATGCGTAACCATCACGCCTTTCGGCGCTCCGGTCGAGCCTGATGTATAGATGATGTAAGCCAGGTTCTCCGGCGTGACCACCGTGTTCAGGTTAATATCAGGTTGTTTTGTGATCTGCCGGTTGTTTGTGTCGACGATCACGAGCGGCAGTGAGTGCTCGGCCAGTTTGTCAGACAACTGCGGTTGCGTTAAGAGAGCCACGACTGCTGAGTTGTTGAGTATGTACTCAACGCGCTCGCGCGGATAAGACGGATCGATCGGCACGTAAGCGCCGCCGGCCTTGAGCACGCCCAGCAGCCCAATAATCATCTCAACACCACGCTCCATGCAGATGGCCACTCGAACTTCAGGCCCTACACCGAGCTCGCGGAGGTAATGCGCGAGCTGATTGGCGCGATGGTTAAGCTCGCGATAAGACACGCGGTGCTGTTCATGGACCAGCGCTGTCGCGTCAGGACTGAGCACCACCTGTTGTTCGAATAGTTCGTGGAGACAAAGCTCACCTGGGTAAGCTGATTCAGTGTCGCTCCAGACGTTGAGTATCTGCTGCCGCTCGCCCACCGGCATCAGCTCGTGTTTGGCAATCGCCTGCTCCGGACTGGCGACGATGGATTCCAGCAGGCACTGTAAATGCCCGAGCATCCTTCTGATTGCGCTCTCCGGAAAACGCTGCTCCTGATAGTTGATTCGTAGTGCCAGCTCCGCGGACGGAATAGCGACGAGTGTGATGGGATAATTCGTCTGCTCGGAGGTGCGAACCTTTTGAATCTCGAGGCCCGCTGCTTCTTTCAATGTCGCGTCTACGGGATAGTTCTCAAAAACAAACAGACTCTCGAACAGCGGTCGCCCGCGAGGCACGTCGCTCCAGCCTTGAATCTCAACGAGCGGACTGTACTCGTATTGCCTGATGCCGGCGTGCTTCTGCTGCAACTGTTGTAGCCAGGTCGCGGCTGGTTGATGCTCATCGATCTCCACCATTAACGGCACAGTGTTGATGAACAGTCCGACCATGCGCTCGACGCCATCCAACTCCGTCGGCCGTCCGGCCACGGTCGTACCCAAGACGACTCTCGCTTTGCCGCTATAACGACTCAACAAGAGCCCCCACGCGCCTTCGATAATGGTGTTCAGAGTTAGTTGATGGCGCCGAGCGAACTCGCGCAGTTTGCTAGTGCTCTCGTGCGCAAGTTGAATCTCGTATCTGCCGTAAGTTTCCGTAGTATCCGAGCGTCGCTTCACGCTGTCGATGCAGAGTGGTGTGGGTTCCTGATGCCCGCGCAGCGTATCGCGCCAGAATGATTCGGCGGCTGATTTGTTCTGTTCTTTCAGCCAGACGATGTAGTCTTTGTAAGGACGATGCTGTTCGAGTTGAACGGGTTCGCCCTGATTGAGTCGCTCATAAGAGTCAAAGACCTGCTTCAGCATCACCGCGCTGGACCATCCGTCGAGGAGCAAGTGATGCCGGCTCCAGATCAGTTGATAACCATTCTCGGAGGTGCGGACGAGGCAGAACCGCATCAACGGGGCGCGTGAAAGATCAACCGGCCGTTTCCGATCTGTCTTGATGTGAGCCTCTAACTGTTCCTGCTCCTCTGCAAATGAAAGGTTTTGCCAATCCTGTTCCTCCCAGGGCAGTTCAACGTGCCGTTGAACGACCTGAACCGGCTCGCTGAGATCTTCCCACAGGAAAGACGTACGCAGCGCCGCATGATGATTCACGACTTCGGTCCACGCTTGCCGGAACGCTACCTTGTTCAGCTCACCGCGGAACGTGAAGATAAGCTGATCGAAATAGACACCCGACTCAGGCGCAAACAGGCTATGGAACAGCATGCCTTGCTGAGTTGGCGACAACGGATAGATATCCTCGATTTGCGGATCGCTTTCCTTGAGCTTCTCGAGCTCCGTGCCTGCAAACTCGAACGCCAAAGAGACTGGTTTCTGCGGCACACTTTCCGCAGCGACCTCCGCAAGCTGCGCGATCGTCTGATGTTCAAAGAAATGCTTCGGAACTAACTGGATATTGGCTTCGCGAGCGCGCGCCACGACCTGTATGCTCAGAATCGAATCGCCGCCCAGCTCGAAGAAGTTGTCGTGAATGCCAACTTGCTCGACGTCTAAAATCTCGCTCCAGATCGCGCACAACTCTTTCTCGATCTCATTGCGCGGATCCGCGTATCCGTCGTCACTTCCGCCAATCTCCGGCTTCGGCAACGCCTGGCGATCCACTTTTCCATTCCCCGTAAACGGCAACTGCGCCAATTTCACGAATACTGACGGCACCATGTACTCCGGCACCCGACCGCTCAAATACGTGCGCAACTGCTCCACACTTATTTCCACACCAACCACGTACGCCACCAGGCGCTGCTCTTCCGGACGCAGCACTACTACCGCCTGCTCGACTCCTTCGTGCTCGTTCAACGCCGCCTCGATCTCTCCCAGCTCGATGCGATAACCGCGCAACTTCACCTGGTGATCGATGCGACCCAGGTATTCAATGTCGCCATCCGGCCGGAAGCGGGCGAGGTCGCCAGTGCGATACATCCGGGCTCCAGGCTCCTGGCTGAACGGATTTGCGATGAACTTCTCCGCCGTAAGATCCGGGCGATTCAGGTAACCTCGTGCGAGACCGTCGCCGCCGATATACAGCTCTCCGTTGACTCCGATCGGCACCGGCTGTAGCTGCTGGTCCAGGATGTACATCTGTGTGTTCACGAGCGGTTTTCCGATCGGAACGCTGCCCGAACGCGATTCGCGAGGAACTTCATGCACGGTGCAACCAACCGTCGCCTCTGTTGGACCATACTCATTGATCAAACGGATCGCCGGCGCATTGTTCTGCCAGAACGAGAGATCCTCATAACTCAGCGCTTCACCGCCGATGACGAAGCAACCTTCGGTGTGTGGCTGTATCTTTCCCTTGACCAGTTGGTTCAGAGCTTTGAGATGGCTCGGCGTTAGCTTCAACATGTCGAAACGGTTTTCGATGAGTCCGTCAGCTAACGCGTCGAGCTCTTCCCTGTTCGGAAGCAGGGCCAGGGTCTGACCGCTCAGAAGTGGTGGATAGAGGCTCGTTACAACCAGATCGAAACTCAAAGAGGAATGAACCGGGCACTGTCCTTTGCCCGATGTAATCGAAGCGGCGGAGCACCACGAGAGGTAATTGGTTAATCCTCGATGAGTGACGCCAACCGCTTTCGGCAAACCTGTCGAGCCGGAAGTGAAAATCAAATAGACCAGGTTCTCTCCATCCACCGCAGTCTCGCAGTTGCTGCCGCTTTCCAATGCGATGGTTTCCCACTCCTGGTCCACACTCACCACCGCCACGCCGGCGTCATTGAGACGTTCCGCCAGGTGTTGCTGCGTCAAGATCACCTCAGCGGCTGCATTGCCCAGCATGTAATCGATTCGCTCTCGCGGATACGCCGGATCGATCGGCACGTAGGCGCCGCCCGCTTTCAGCACGCCCAACAGCGAGATCATCATCTCGACGCTGCGCTCCATGCAGATCGCCACGCGCGTCTCCAGACCCACGCCTTTGGCTTTCAGGTAGTTTGCCAGTTGGTTGGCCCGGCGGTTGAACTCGCGATACGAGACGTGCTGATCTTCGTAGATCAACGCAGTGGCGTCAGGAGTCCGTTCCACTTGTTGTTCGAACTGTTGATGTATGCAGGCATGCCGGTCGTAAGCAGCGGCTGTGTTGTTGAATTCGACCAGGATTTGTTCGTTCTCGGCTGCGTTCAGCAGTGGCAATTCCTGAATGCGCGTTTGCGCACCGGCTACCATTCCTTCCAGTACGCGCCGGAAGTGTTCGAGCACGCGTTGGACCGTGCCTCTGTCGAACAGGTCTGTTCTGAAGTGCAGCGTGCCCGGCAGAGATTCTTCCGCTTCATCGATCGAGAGCATCAGATCGTATTTCGAAAAGCTGTCTTCGATGGGAAGCGATTGAATGTTCAGGCCTGGGATGTTCGCCTTTTCAGCCGGCGTGTTTTGCAACACGAACCAAACCTGGAAGAGAGGTTGATGAGTGAGACTGCGCTCCGGCTGCAACTCTTCCACTAACCGCTCGAACGGCACCTCCTGATGTTCGTACGCGGCTAACGACATCTCGCGCACGCGCCCCAACAACTCGCTCACCGACGGATTCCCACTCAGGTCCGTTCGCATCACGAGTGTGTTCACGAAGAAGCCGATCAGATCTTCTACTTCCGCCTGCTGCCGTCCCGCTGACGGCGTTCCTACTGCGATGTCTTGCTGATTGCTGTAACGTCCCAACAGCACTTGAAAGCCACTCAGCAAAGTCATGAACAGCGTCACTCCCTCGCGCCGGCTCAAGTCTTTCAAGCCGCGGCTCAACTCCGCTCCCAAACTGAAACTCTCGCTGTCGCCGCGGTAGCTCGCCACTGCCGGCCGCGGTCGATCCGTCGGCAACTCCAGCACCGACACATCCGCCAACTGCTCGCGCCAGTAGCTCATGTGCTCGGCGCCGGCGTGCTCCTGCTCGCGCTGCCACACCGCATAGTCGCCATACTGCAACTGCAACTCCGGCAGCGGTGACTCCTTGCCCTCGCGATACGCTTCATACAGCGCGCTCAGCTCGCGCACCATCACGCCTACCGACCAGCCGTCACTGACGATGTGGTGCATCGTCACGAGCAGCACGTGTTCGGTTTCACTCAGTTGCAACAACGTCGTGCGGAACAACGGTCCCTTACTCAGATCAAATCCACGTGCGGCTTCCTCACGCGCCAGCTCACTGACTCGCTGTTCCTGCTCTGCGCCTTCCAACGCCCTCAAATCCAGCAGCGGCAACGCCTGTTCTCGCACGTCACCCACGATCTGGATCGCATTACCACCACGACTCGCGAACGTCGTGCGCAGCACTTCATGCCGCCGTACGATCTCGCTCAGCGCCTGGACCAACGCCGCGCGCTCCAGTTTCCCGCTCAATCGCACCGCCCCCGGGATGTTGTAAGCGCCATTCCCTGGCTCTAACTGGTCCACCAGCCACAGCCGTTGTTGCGCGAGTGAAAGCGGTATCTCAGCGCCAGCCTCACGCGCCTGCGCCGCCGGCCTAACCGCTCCTCCTGTTCCCTTGTGTTGCTGTATCTGCTCGCACATGCCGGCCACGGTCGGGTTGGCGAATATGGCGCGTAACGGCACTTCAACTCCCAGACTATTCCGCACCCGCGACACTACTTGCGTCGCCAGCAGGGAATGGCCACCGATGTGGAAGAAGTTGTCGTGAACACCAACATGCTCGACTCCCAACAACTCACTCCAAATCCCGCACAACACTTCTTCAATCTCATTACGTGGTCCAACGTACTCCGTGCCACCGCCTTCAGGCTTCGGCAATGCGCGCCGGTCGACCTTCCCGCTCCCCGTCAACGGCAACTGCGCGAGCTTCACAAACGCTGACGGCACCATGTACTCCGGCACTCTGCCGCTCAAATACGCGCGCAACTGCTCGCCACTCACGTCCGCACCCACCACGTAAGCCACGAGGCGCTGCTCTTCGGGACACAGCACCACCACCGCCTGCTCCACTCCTTCGTACTCACTCAAGACCGCCTCGATCTCTCCTAACTCGATGCGATAGCCACGCATCTTCACCTGGTGATCGATGCGACCCAGGTATTCAATCTCACCATCAGGCAGGAAGCGGGCGAGGTCGCCGCTGCGATACATCCGCGCGCCAGGCTCGTTGCTGAACGGATCGGCGATGAACTTCTCCGCCGTGAGCTCCGCACGATTGAGGTATCCTCGAGCCAGACCGTCGCCGGCGATATACAGCTCTCCGCTGACCCCGATTGGCACCGGCTTCAATTGTTGGTCCAGGATGTAGATCTGCGTGTTCGCTATCGGCTTTCCGATCGGAATGAAATCCTTGTCCCAATCCGGAGAGCAACGCCAATACGTCACGTCGATGGCAACTTCTGTTGGACCATACAGATTATGGATTTCGGCGTTGAAAGAAGAGTTGAATCTCGCGACCGACTCCGCGTCCAGCGCTTCACCGCTACAGAACACCTGCTTCAGGCTCGTACATTTCGCCGCGCCGTCCGAAGCCAGCCACGTGCGCAACATCGGCGGCACGAAGTGAATCTTGGTGATGCCGGCAGTCTGGATCGTCTCGTTGAGGTAATCGGGGTCACGATGACCTTCCGGTCGCGCCATGACCAGGCAGCCACCTGCCAACACGGGCCAGAAAAACTCCCATCCGGAAACGTCAAACGTGTACGGAGTCTTCTGTAACACGCGATCTGTCTCGTTCAATCCATATTCCTGGTGCATCCACAACAAGCGATTACTAACGGCCGCGTGCGTGTTCATCGCGCCCTTCGGAAGACCAGTCGAGCCCGAGGTATAAATCACATAGATCAGGTTCTCTCCACTCACCGCCGTCTCGAAATTGCTGCCACTTTGCGCGCCGATGGTTTCCCACTCCTGGTCCACACTCACCACCGTCACACCGATCTCACTCACTCGTTCCGCAAGGTGTTGCTGCGTCAGGATCACCTCAGCGGCCGCGTCCCTCACCATGTATTCAATTCGTTCCTGCGGATACCACGGATCGATCGGCACGTAAGCGCCACCCGCCTTCAGCACACCCAGCAGCGAGACCATCATCTCCACACTGCGTTCCATGCAGATCGCCACGCGCGTCTCCAGACCCACTCCTTTGGTTTGCAGGTAGTTCGCGAGTTGGTTAGCGCGACGGTTCAGCTCGCGATATGAGACGGACTGGTCTTCGTAGATCAGCGCAGTCGCATCCGGAGTCCGTTCCACTTGCTGCTCGAACAGTTGATGAACACACGCCGGCTGGTTGTAATCAATGGCCGTGTCGTTGAATTCAACCAGGATTTGATTGTTCTCTGCTGAGTTCAACAGTGGCAGTTCCTGAATGCGCGTTTGCGCATCGATGACCATGCCTTCCAGCACGCGCCGGAAGTGGCTTCCCATACGACGCACGGTGGTCGCGTCGAACAGATCTGTTGCGTAGGTTATGGAGTAGGAGAGCTCTTCAGCTTCTTCGCTAACGGCGAGTGTCAGATCAAATTGTGATGTTTGCGTCGTTGTCTTTAAGTCAACGCAATCCACGCCTGACAAGCTCAGCGCCTTTAACGGATTGCCTTGTAGCAGGAACATCACCTGGAAGAGAGGCTGATGAGTGAGACTGCGCTCGGGCTGCAACTCTTCCACTAACCGCTCGAACGGCACTTCCTGATGTTCGTACGCGGCTAACGACATCTCTCGCACCCGCGCCAACAACTCGCGCACCGTCGGATTGCCGCTCAGGTCCGTTCGCATCACGAGTGTGTTCACGAAGAACCCGATCAGATCTTCTACTTCCGCCTGCTGCCGTCCGGCTGATGGCGTTCCCACCGCGATATCTTGCTGATTGCTGTAACGGCCTAGCAGCACTTGAAAGCCACTCAGCAAAGTCATGAACAGCGTCACTCCCTCGCGCCGGCTCAAGTCTTTCAAGCCGCGGCTCAACTCCGCTCCCAAACTGAAACTCTCGCTGTCGCCGCGGTAGCTCGCCACTGCCGGCCGCGGTCGATCCGTCGGCAACTCCAGCACCGACACATCCGCCAACTGCTCGCGCCAGTAGCTCATGTGCTCGGCGCCGGCGTGCTCCTGCTCGCGCTGCCACACCGCATAGTCGCCATACTGCAACTGCAACTCCGGCAGCGGTGACTCCTTGCCCTCGCGATACGCTTCATATAGGGCGCTCAACTCGCGCACCATCACGCCCACCGACCAGCCGTCGCTGACGATGTGGTGCATCGTCACGAGCAACACATGTTCGGTTTCATTCAGTTGCAGCAACGTCGTGCGGAACAGCGGTCCTTTACTCAGATCGAATCCGTGACCAGCCTCTTCACGCGCCAGCTCACCGACTCGCTGCTCTTGCTCTGACTCATCCAACGCGCTCAGATCCAGCAGCGGCAAATGGTGCTCGCTTGCCGCGGTCACAATCTGGATCGGATGACCATCTCGGAACAGCGGGGGCAAGCCACCCTTCCCAACTTGTTCCAGCTTTTGACTACGACTCTCAAACCTTGTGCGCAGCACTTCGTGCCGCCTTACGATCTCACTCAGCGACTGGCCCAACGCCGCGCGCTCCAGCGTCCCGCTCAACCGCACCGCCGCCGCAATGTTGTAGGTCCCTGTTCCCGGCTCCAGTTGGTCTATGAACCACAGCCGCTGTTGAGCCAACGAAAGTGGTATCTCGATTCCCGCGGCGCGCGGCTGCACTGCCGGCTTTACCGTCGTTCCCTGCTGTTGCCGTATCTCTTCGCACATGCCCGCCACTGTCGGATTGGCAAATACGGTCCGCAACGGCACTTCAACTCCGAGACTATTCCTCACACGCGACACTACCTGCGTCGCCAACAACGAATGTCCACCGAGATCGAAGAAATTATCCTCAGCGCCGACATTCTGAAGTCCCAACACTTCAGCCCAAAGACCCGCAACGATTTCCTCCAACGGATTGAGAGGACGCGCAGCAACTTCCACATCTTCTTCCTGCGGCGCCGGAAGTGCGCGCCGGTCCACTTTCCCATTCGGCGTCAACGGCATCTGGTCCAACATCACGTAACACGTCGGCACCATGTATTCAGGAAGCCTGTCTTTGAGAAAGCTCTTCAACTCTGCCGGCTGTACCATCTTGTCTGCCACAACGTACGCGACTAACTGGCTGCGCATCGATCGCTTTTCATCAAACGTAACGACAGCGTCAGAGATCGACGGATGCTGGCGCAGGGCGAACTCCATCTCCTGCAATTCGACACGGAATCCCCTGATCTTGATTTGGCGATCGCCGCGATGCAGATACTCAATACTGCCATCGAGATTGTGACGTGCGAGATCGCCGCTCTTGTAGACGCGCTCACCCGGCGTGGTGGCAAACGGATTAGGCAGATAACTCTCAGCGGTCAAATCGGGTCGATTGAGGTAACCGCGTGCTAAGCCTGTGCCGGCGATATAGAGCTCGCCCGGCGTTCGAACCGGCACGAGCTTGAGCCGCTGGTCAAATAAATAGACGCGCATGTTGTCAATCGGATGTCCGATTGACGGAAGCTCTGACGTGCCATTGTTCGGCTGAACCGGCGTCGAGGTCGCAATCACGCTCGCTTCTGTTGGTCCATAGTGATTCACCAGTTGGAACGGAAGCTCGGGAGACGGATATTCACGCAGGCGATCGCCTCCGGTAAACAATGCGCGCAGTGGAGCCTCGCGCGGCCAGCTCAACGCGAGCGCCGCTTCAGCCAATGGCGTGGGAAGAAAACTCACCGTGATTTCACAAGCCAACAGCCAGTCTTTCAATGTCTCGGGCGAGTTTCGTGTTTCGGCATCAGGAAACCAGAGACTGGCGCCGCTCGCGAGTGCGAACCACAACTCCCACACACACGCATCAAAACCGAGTCCCGCCACTTGCGTCGCGCGATCCGATGGACCAAGGTTGTAGACGCGACAGGTCCATTGGACCAGATTAACGAGCCCCTGGTGCTCGACCGCTACGCCTTTCGGCTGTCCCGTCGAACCGGATGTGTAGATGACGTACGCGAGGTTCTGCGAAGTCACTTCACTCGAAGGATTCAGACAACTTCTCTGCGCGATCGTTTGCCAATCACTATCGAGACAAATCTTCGTAGCTGAAGTTTCGAGACTATCCGCAAGGCGCTGGTTCGTCAGCAGCACGCCCGCGCTCGAATCCTGAAGCATGTATTGCAGCCGTTCTGACGGGTAGGCGTAATCAAGCGGAACGTAAGCGCCGCCTGCTTTCAACACACCGAGAGCCGCGATCGCAAAATCAAACGAACGATCGATGCAAATCCCGACGATCTTTTCGGGACCGATTCCCAGAGCTTGCAGGTGGTGCGCCAGTTGGTTGGCGCGCGTGTTCAGCTCGCGGTAAGTCAGAGATCCGTCTCTCGATGCGAGCGCAATCGCTTCCGGCACCTCTTCGACCTGGCGCTCGAAGAGTTGATGAGCGCACAGCGAGCCGTCGTATTCAACGGTTGTGTCATTCCAGTCGATTAGGGCCTGATACTGATCGGCTTTAGACAACAGCGGCAGGTTGTAGATTTGCTGCTGCGGATCGGCGACAACGCCTTCAAGCATGTTGGCGAAGTGGCCGGCCAGCCGGCGAATGGTGCGAGCATCGAAGAGATCGGAGTTATATTCAAACGCGCCGATCAACTCTTTTCCCGTGTCGACGAGATCGAGCGTCAAGTCAAACTTCGAGGTTCCCGCATCGACTTCAAAACGTTCCAACGTCAGATCCGGCAGGTGCAGTTGCTGCGTCTGGCCCTTGTGTAACGTGAAGGCGATTTGAAACAGCGGATTCTGGTCCAGGCCGCGTTCGGGGTTGAGCTCTTCGACGAGCACTTCAAACGGAATGTCCTGATGGGCGAGGGCCGAGATCGTCGTTTCACTGACGCGGTCCAGCAGTTCTGCAAACGTCAGGTCGTCAGATACGTTCGTTCTGAGGACCACCATGTTTGCGAAGAAGCCAATCAACGGTTCGACTTCGGGGCGCGGGCGTCCGGCGACGGGCGTGCCAATGAGAATGTCTTCCTGTCGTGTGTAGCGGCACAGAAAAGCTTTGAAGGCGGCCAGCAGCAACATGAACATCGTGCGACCCGTGCGTTGACTCAGGGTCCTCAATTGTTCGGCTAATTCGTTGCTGATGTGCAGCGTTTCCCTGGTCCCGCGGAATCGCTGCACTGGGGGACGTGCGTAGTCGAAAGGTAGATCGACGGTTGATGGAGTATTAGCCAGGCGCTCTTTCCAATAAGGGAGTTGAGCGTCGCGGACTGTGGTGTCGAGCCAGTTCTTTTGCCAGGCGGCAAAGTCGCCGTACTGAACGCGCAGGTCGCTTAGTGCGGATGGAGTTTGATACAGATTGCTCAGCTCTTCGATGAAGATGCCGAGCGACCAACCGTCGGAAATGATGTGATGGATCGTAAACAGCAGAATGCTGTCGGCATTGATAAACCGCAGGACCGTCATGCGTACGAGTGGTCCATGCGTGAGATCAAAGGGGCGGCGAGCTTCTTCGGTGGCGAGCGTCTTGATGTTGTCTTCCGAGCTGTCGTCCACGTCAATCACAACGATCTTCACCTTGAGGTCGGTGATTACCTGGACGGGTTCTGAGCCCTCCATGGCGAAAGTTGTGCGCAGAATTTCGTGGCGGTTGACGATCTCGTCGATCGCCTGTTGCAGCGCCGGCAGATTGAGCGTGCCCTTGAGACGAAACGCGAAATAGTTATTGTAGACAGGATTGTCCGGTTCTAGCTGGTTGATAAACCAGAGGCGTCGCTGCGCCAGAGACAACGGCGCACGCTCGCGCTCTTCACGCACGGGGATACCCTGCGCAACCGGCGTTGCAAGACCTTCGTTCTGCATCATCCTGGCGAGCAGCGCTCGTCTCGCCTCTGAGAATTCGATCTTTGAAAATTGCTTCATTGCCTTTGACCTTATCGATTGATGGCTGGTTTGTGCCTAGCCTGCGAAGCAGGCGTAAGCATAAAGCCTGGGGCGCAAGCCCCAGGATCGCAGCCTGCCATTTTGCGAGCCCATGAAATGGGCGACAGCCTGCATGGTTCTGCTCTGCCGCCCGCTTTGCGGGCTCATCCACTAGTTTTCATATCGTTCCTGGGGCTTGCGCACCAGGCTTTATGCTTACGCCTGCTTCGCAGGCTAAAGCCTCACCTAACATTGTTTCGACTTCGTTGTCGGTGAAGTTGGCGATGCTGATGGCGAGCTCTGCAATTCGCTGGACTCGGGTTTTGGTTGCGGCGTCCGCGAGCATTAGGGCGGCTAGTCTCGCTGCGGTTCGCTCTTCGAAGAAGGTGCGTAGCGATAGCTCGATCTGGAATATTTCTTTTATCTGCGAGACGAGCCGGGCCGCGAGGATTGAGTGTCCGCCGATCTCGAAGAAGTCGTCGTGAATTCCCACCTGGTCCAATCCCAGGATCTCCGCCCACAAGCCAACCAATACCTGCTCGACAGGGGTGCGTGGAGCATCGAAGCCACGCTCCGATTCGAGTAGGCTCTGATTGATTGCCGGAAGCCCCTTGCGCGAGATTTTCCCGCTCGCCGTGAGCGGCATGGAATCGAGGGTGACGAGCAGCGACGGAATCATGTAGTCCGGTAACCGGCCCTTGAGAAACTCACGCATCTCGCGCGTCGTGAGAGTTTCACCGGACTCAGTGGTCACAAAAGCGACAAGTTGCTCACCGCGAAAATCTTTGTGAAGTATTACTGCCGACTGAAGGATGAAGCTGTGCTGATCGAGTGCGGCTTCGATCTCGCCGAGCTCGATTCTCTGACCCCGCAGTTTCACCTGGTGATCGACGCGCCCTAAGAACTCTATCTCTCCGTCCGCGAGGTAACGCGCCAGGTCACCCGACCGATACATACGCGCGCCAGGCTTGGGGCTGTATGGATCGGGGATAAACTTTTCCGCGGTCAGGTCAAAGCGATTCAGGTAACCACGCGCAACCGCGTCTCCGGCGATGTACAACTCTCCTGCGATCCCGACAGGAACGAAACGCAGTTTGTCATCGAGAAGATAGATACGCGTGTTGGCGATTGGACGTCCAATCGGCACGCAGGAGAGTTTGTTGTCACGCGTGCACGCCCACCACGTCACTTCGATCGCGGCTTCAGTTGGTCCATACAGGTTATGCAGCTCAACACCCAGCCGTGTGAAGAAGCGTTCTTGCAAGTCGAGAGGCAGCGCCTCTCCACTGCAAAGCACTCGCTTGAGACTGCGGCAACTCGCCAGCTCCTTTTCCTCCAAAAACATCTGGAGCATCGAGGAGACGAAGTGAATCGTTGTGATCTCCTGCCGCGCGATCAGCTCCAGCAGATAAGCGCTGTCCTGATGTCCCTCGGGCCGCGCCAAAATCAGGCGTGCTCCGGTTATCAACGGCCAGAAGAACTCCCAAACCGAAACATCAAAGCTGAACGGCGTCTTTTGCAGAACACGATCCGCAGCCGTCAATCCAAAAGTATCCTGCCCCCAGAGCAGTCGGTTGCAGACGGCGGCATGTGCATTCACCGCGCCCTTCGGCTGACCCGTCGATCCGGACGTGTAGATCACGTACGCCGCGTTATCCGGCGAGACAGTGCCGTTTGGATTCTCATCGCTCTCGGCAGCGATGATGGACCAATCGGTATCGAGAACAACCAACGGCGCACCCTGCACTGGAATTCGATCGAGCAAGTGTTGCTGCGTCAGCAGGGCCGCAACCTTCGCGTCGTCGATCATGAAAGAGATTCGTGGCGCCGGATACGATGGATCGATCGGCACGTATGCGCCGCCCGCTTTCAGAATGCCGAGCAGGCCGATCACCATCTCGAGTGAACGTTCCGCAAACAAACCGACTCTTACTTCCGGTTCCACGCCGATCTGTTCAAGGTAATGCGCGAGGCAATTGGCCCGTGCATTCAGCTCGCGATAGGTAAGTGACTGATCTTCGTAAACCAGCGCCACGGCGTCCGGCGTGCGCTCGACTTGCGCCTCAAACAGTGTGTGGATGCGCTTGTCTCCGGCATACTCCTTCTGCGTGTTGTTCCAACTCGCGATCTGCCGCTGTTCAGCTTCAGTTAGCAGGACCAAATCTGAAAGCGGCAGGTCGGGATTCGCCACGACGCCTTGTATCAGAGTGTGAAAGTGATCCAGCATCCGCTGGATCGTAGAGCTGTCGAAAAGGTCGGTATCAAAGTCGAGCGAGCCATGAATTTCGTTCTCCGTTGCCGCCACTCTAAACATGAGCTCGAACTGACCCGTTCGCTGATTCAACGGCAGTGATTCGATCTCCAGTTCTCCCGCTTTCAAAACTGCTCCGGCTCCGCCAACAGCGGCACGCGCAAGCGGCTCCTGGCCTGACAGGTGCGCCTGCTGATAGACCAGCATCACCTGGATCAGATCGTTTGCAGGCTGTAATCGCTCGACGAGCGTCGGGAACGGATAATCCTGGTGCGCCAACGCCTCCGTGACAGTGGTGCGCATGCTCGTGAGCAGCGATTTGAAATTCGGATGGCCGGAAAACTCACCCTTCAGAATCACCGGGTTCACAAAGTAGCCGACGACGTCCGCGAACTTTGCCGATCTTCTTCCGGAGGTAACCGTCCCGAGCAACAGCTCATCTTGTCCCGTATATCGGTGGAGAAGAGTCATGAGCGCTGTCGCCACCGTGGTGAACATTGTGGCACCACTCTCCTGGCTCAATCGCTTCAATCCAGCCGTCACTGTCGAATCGAATTTGAAGGTGACTGAATCGCCGGCGTGATTTTGAATTGCCTGGCGCGGCCGATCCGTTTTCAATTCGAGCCGAGGCAGTTCTCCGCTGAGCTTTTCTTTCCAGTAGTTCCACAACTGCTCGCCTCTTGGACCTTCGAGCATCTCGCGCTGGTGTTCGACGTAGTCGGAGTAACGCGCAGCGGTCGTCGGAAGCAGCGCGGCCGTTCCGGTCATCTCCGCGGTGTAGAGAATGCCGAGCTCGTTGAAGATCACGCCGAAGGACCAGAAGTCCGACACGATGTGGTGAACAACCATCAGGAGCAAAAAGCCCTGCGGTCTCTGGTAGACCGTCGCTCTTAACAAAGCGCCGTTTTGTAAATCGAAGCTGCGGTTTGCGGCAGCAACCGTCCGATCGTTCAACTCTGCTTCGGTCCATGCGCTCGCATCTATCAACTCGAAACTGACTTCCGCGTCGTCCTGTATCCGTTGTGTTGGCCCATCCGGGCTGTCGATGAAAGTTGTGCGCAGAGCGGGATGACGTTCGACCAGCCTTTGAAAGGCCCTGTGCAGCGCCGGTACGTCTAATGAGTTACGTATCGATCCGAGCGCCGCCAGGTTAAAGGCAGGAGAATCGGGCGTAAGCTGGTGGAGAAAATAGAGAGCCTGCTGTCCGCGAGAGAGGTTGAACTCTGTCGCCTGATCCGGAAGCGGCGTGGAGCGGTGTGCCTGGTCGTCGAGCTGCGCATAAATCAATTCTGCTAACTGAATGAGACTTGGAATCTCAAAGAACGTGCTGATGGGAAGCGAGACGCCCAGGTTCGTTTCCAGGCTGTGCATAAACTCGATCGTTCCCATCGAATCGAGACCGTAAGAGGAAATGGGTTGGCTCGCATCGATCGCGTTCGGCTCAACCATGAGCTTCGCGGCGAGCCATGAGATCAGCGATTGGCTCAACTCTGCTGCGCTGCCGGGAGAAGCATTGAATTGAGCCACCGGTTCGTTGTTCTGTTGCGACTCGGTCCATTGCGCGATCACATCGCTGAGTCCTTGCAGAAACTGCGTCCTGCAAAGCCGGCGTTGTATCTTCCCGCTTGAAGTTTTGGGAACGGTGCCGGCCTTCACCAGGCTGACAGCCAACGGCGGTATCTGATGCTCATCCGCGATCGCTTGCCGAATCCGTCTGATGATCTCATTTGGATCCAGGCGGTAATGACGGTCCAACTCCTGAATGATCACGAGGCGTTCTTCACCAGCGACTTCAACTGAGAACGCCGCACCCGCGCCTGCGCGTAATCCTTCAACGCTGCTCTGTACAGTGGCTTCTATGTCATGCGGATAATAGTTCTGACCTCTGATGATGATGAGCTCTTTGAGACGTCCAGTGACGTAGAGGGCGCCTTCATGGACAAATCCCAGATCGCCCGTGCGCAGGAATGGTCCATGATTAGTTCCCGCGAGACGCGCGTTGAAGGTCTCGGCTGTCTCGGTTGGCCGGTTGTAGTAACCGCCGGTGACGCTTGGTCCACTCACCCATATCTCGCCCACCGCGTTTGCGCCGCACGGCGTCAGCGATTCCGGATCGACGATGACCACTTCCTGTTCCTGAATGCGACCGCTGGCCACGAGCGCAGCGCTGTCTGAGTCCACCGAATCAGCAATAGTGTTGCGCTTCAGCGCCTGACCGCTGACGCTTTTGACGAGTGAAGTCGTATTGCCGCCGGAAACGAGCAGAGTCGCTTCAGCCAGTCCGTAGCAAGGGAAGAATGATTCCCTGCTGAATCCAAACGGCGCGAACGTCTCGCAGAAGCTTTCGAGTGTTTCCGCACGGATGGGTTCAGAACCGTTAAAGGCGCATTTCCAGGTGCTCAGGTCTATACCGGAACAGTCTTCCTGCGCAGCCTTGCGCACACAAAGAGCGTAGGCGAAGTTTGGACCACCGCTGGTCGTGACGCGGTATTCCGAGATCATCCGCAGCCATCCGAGCGGATTCTGTAAGAAGGTGAAAGGCGACGTCAGGATACAACGCGCGCTGAGATAGAGAGGTTGAAGGACGCCTCCTATCAACCCCATGTCGTGGTAGAGAGGAAGCCAGCTCAGGATGACGGATTCTTCGCTTTGGTTGAAAGCTTTCTGAATCAGCCGCTCGTTGTGCAGCAGGTTTCCATGTGTCACCATGACGCCTTTCGGCCTGCCTGTCGAACCGGAAGTGTATTGCAGAAACGCGAGCGTCTCGCCGTTGATTTCAGGCTCGTGCAGATAGTCGCCGTGTGACAGGTCGATGTTGTCAGTCGCAGCCCAGCGCAGCAGTTTCAGCTCAGGCGTGCTTTCAGACATCGCTTCCACTTTGGACAGAAGCTCTTGTGTGGTGAGCACAATGCTTGCGCCGGAATCAGCCGCTACCATCTGAACGCGCTGAGTTTTACCTTTGGCGCGTGGGGGCGGGACTGGAACAGCAACCGCGCCGGCGTAGAGGCAGCCCATAAATCCACTGACGTAATCGAGCCCCGGAGGATAGAGTAACAACACACGCTGACCGCGTGCCTTGACGGATTCGAGCAGGGCGGCGATAGCACGCGCGCGCTGGTCCAACTGCCCGAAGGTCAACGTTTCGGGATCGGTTTCTCCGGCCGTCAGGAAAGTGTAGGCCTTTCGATGCGGCTGTTCATTTGCTCTTTGTCGCAGCAGATCGACTAACGTTTCCATAACACACTCCTAAACACGAACGAGGCAACCACTACCTTCAAGACTCGGCGTTTGGTCAAAGTTAAGAACACGCCACCGGCTCGAGCAGAGGCCGCGCGTAGTCGAGGAACTTTGCGGCAACGGTTGGCGCGTGAGGCAAGAAGATGAAATTTGCATGCTGCCCCGGAACGTTGATGATGTTGAGGGCCTTGGCTACCGTGCTCCAGCCGAGTGACTCCATCGCCACGCTACGGTTCGGCGGCATGTTGATGAGGTTCTCGTTTAGCAACGAATTCCCTCGCGTTCTGAACAGGACCACGTCACCGCTGTACGGCTCTGCGATGTAATCGGCCCTGCGTCGCCATATTCCGCAGAAAGTCTTGAACGCGTCGAGATCCTTGTTGGATGGAACGAGATTAGAGGTCTTTAAGTAATCGAGAATGTAGGTCAATCTCTCGTCAACTCCGCCAACCGTTTCGGGCACGCGGAAGTTGCGGTCATAACCTCTGACGATCCGTTCAGCCAACTGCGCATCGTCAAACAATTTCACGTCTTGCTGAATATTCGGGCACACAGTCTCGAGTAGGACCAGCAGCGCTATCTCTTCGTTCTTCTCTCGTAACTGTCGCGCTACTTCAAACGCCACCACGCCGCCGAAAGAAAATCCGCCGACAATGTATGGTCCATGCGGCTGGACTCGCTGTATTTCCTCGACGTGCCGCGCCGCCAGTTGTGGAAACGAGAAAGGCTCGTCGTCGGGAACCCAGAGCCCGTAGAACGGTTGTTCCGCTCCGAGGCTTTCTGCTAAATCGCTGAACATGAAAGCCGGATCGTCGCCATACGAGCTCACACAAAACATCGGCCGGTTCGTGCCTTCCGCTCTGATTGTCGTGATGACTGACTTGTTTCGTGTACCCGTCTCCGTGCCCCAATTGCCCATTAAATCGTTTTGGACTTGTCGATTCTGCTCGGCGTTTGTCGACGCTGTGATTACCGCTCGCAACGTCTCAAAGAACCGTGCCGACACTCGTTCGATAGTTTCTCGCCGGTGCACTGCCGCGCTGTAGCCAAAGGACATCTGCAACTGCCCGTCTATCGTCATCCCGTTGACATCCAGCAAGTGAGACCGTTTGTTACTCGAGCTCTGTGCCGGTCCGGCCGACTCTGTCGCAGCTTTGAACTCTCCGCTACTCAATACCTGATCGAGTTGGCCCAGGTAGTTGAAACTCACTTCCGCCGGCTCTGTTTCCACGGCGCCGGCCCCAAAGTAACGCCACACTCCATAACCAATCCCGCGCTCCGGCACTCCCCGCAACTGCTCCTTGATACTCTTCAGCGCGCTTGCGATCTCGTCAGTTTTCAATTCGAACTGCACTGGATAGATACTCGTGAACCATCCCACCGTCCGCGACACGTCCACTTCACCTGCTACGTCTCCCACTACGTCTTCTCGTCCGTGGCCTTCCATCTCCACCAGCAGCTTGTCGCTTCCGGTCCACTCTCGCAGCGCCACTGCCAATGCCGTCATCAGCACTTCCTGGATTTGCGTGTGATACAACTTCGGCACTTCCTGCAACAGCGCAAGGCTCTCTTCACGCGTCAACTTCGCCTCCACACTCCGGACCGATCCCACCGTGTTCTCCCCAGTCTCATCGTCCACCGGCAGCCGGCCGGCCTCGCGCCCCTGCCGTAGCCAGTAGCCTGCTTCCTTTTGCAGTTCAGGCGAGCTCGCATATGCTTTCAGTCTCTCGCTCCAGCGCTTGAACGTGCTCGTCCCAGCCGGCAGCTCCAGCTCCTCGCCTCGTTGCGCTTGTCCATAGAGCGTCTGCAAGTCTTCCAACAGAATGCGCCACGACACTCCATCCACCACCAGGTGATGCACGGCCAACAGCAGCCGCGCTCCGCGTTCTCCACAATTGAAGAGCACTACCCGCATCACTGGTCCAGTAGTGATATTCAGACTCCTTTGCACTGTGGCCGCTTCTGCTTCCAGCGCCGCTCGTTGCTCGTCCGCCGGCAAATTACCGAGGTCCGTCATGGTCACCAGCGGCTGCTCTGCTGTCTCTGCATAAGCCTGCTGCCAACCCGCTTCAGTCTCAGTGAAGCGCAGGCGCAACGCCGCATGATGCTCCACTAATTTCTGCATCACTGTCGCCAGCACACTCGCCTCAGGACAGTGGTCCATCGCCAGCAGCACTGACTGGTTGAAGTGATGCGGATTCGAGAATCCCTGCTCAAAGAAGCGCTGCTGGATCGGCGTCAACGCCACTGCTCCGGCTGCCTCATCCGTCACTCTCTGCTCCGTCGCATCTGGAGCAGTCGCGAAGTTGACCACTTGCGCTAATTTCGCGATGGTTCGATGTTGGAATATCTGCCTGACGCGTAGTGACAATCCTCTTTGATTGGCTTTCGCGACCACTTGAATACTGACGATCGAGTCGCCGCCCAGCTCGAAGAAGTTGTCGTTGATGCCGACTCGCTCGACTCCCAGCACTTCCTGCCACACTTGGACCAGCAACTCTTCTTTCTCGTTGCGTGGTCCTTCGTATTCCCTCCCCGGTGTTTCTTTACTCATCGCCAACAGCGCCTGCCGATCGAGTTTGCCATTCGGCATCAGCGGTATCTGCGGGACGACTGCAATGTTCGCCGGCACCATGTACTCCGGCATCCGCTCCTCCAAATATTCGCGGAGCTCTCTCCCGCTCGGCTGCACGCCGTTGCTCGAAACTACAAACGCTGCTAACTGCTTTCCTCTACCTTCTTCTTCGCGCACCAGCACTACTGCTCGTCCCACTTCCGATCGCTCCATCAGCGCAGTCTCGATTTCGCCTGTCTCGATCCGGTAGCCTCGAATCTTCACCTGCTGATCGTTGCGTCCCAGGTATTCCAACTCACCGGCATCATTCCAGCGCACTACGTCGCCAGTTCGGTACAAACGCGCTCCCAGTGTCTTACTGTACGGGTGAGGCACGAAGCGCTCGGCAGTTAGTCCCGCTCGTTGCCAGTAACCATGGGCCAGGCTGTCGCCGCCAACATACAATTCGCCTTTCACTCCCATCGGCACAACGCGCAGTCGTTCGTCAAGCACATACACCTGCGTATTGATTATGGGCCAGCCAATCGGGATGCTGCGTCGTTTCGTCCCTGCTTTACATTCCCAATACGTTACGTCGATGGCTGCTTCTGTTGGTCCATACAGGTTGAACAACTCCGCATTCAGCCGCTGGTAAAACTTCTCCATCAGCTTCACCGGCATCGCTTCAGCGCCGCAGAACACGTAACGCAAGCTCCGGCATTCCTCGATGCCGCTTTGCTCGAGCAGTGGCTCCAGCAACGAAGGCACTATTTTTAGCGCGGTGATCTGTTGCTCCTTGATGAAGCGGACGAGGTAAGACACGTCCTTATGTCCGCCCGGAGCTGCCATTACCAATCGCGCGCCAACCAGCAACGGCGCGAACAGTTCCCACACCGAAGCGTCGAAACTGAATGGCGTCTTCTGAATCACGCGATCCGCTGTTGTTAATGGAAAGCGCTGCTGCATCCACGCCATGTGATTACCCAACGATCGGTGCGGCACCATCACCCCCTTCGGCTGCCCTGTCGAACCGGACGTGTAGATCATGTAGACCAGGTTCTCGATCGTTGCGATATCCGGCGGATTCGTATCCGGGTATTGCGCGATTTCATTCCAGTTATCGTCGAGCCGGACTTCTTTTGCCGCGTGTGGCGGCAGCTTGCGCGCCAACTTTCGCTGCGTCAGCAACACTGTCACTGCCGAGTCTACGAGCATCAGCGACAGTCGTTCTCGCGGATACTCCGGATCCAGCGGCAGATATCCGCCGCCCGCTTTCAGCACGCCCAGTATTCCCACCACCATCTCGATCGAGCGCTCCAGGCAGATTCCCACGGGCATGTCGGTGCGCACGCCTCTGTCCTGTAAATAGTGGGCCAACTGATTCGCACGCCGGTTCAGCTCCTCGTAGGTCAGCGTCTCTCGGCCAAACACCACCGCCGTTGCGTTGGGTGTGCGTTCCACCTGCCGCTCGAAGATCTGGTGCATACAACTCTCCGGGCGAGGCGCATCCCACCAATCCTTAACTTCCTCGGTGAAGAATTGCTGTAACAACAGTTCTGTAGAAGCGTGTTCTACTGGCGCAACCATATACTCCATGTGTGTAGTCACCTTTTCTTTAGACTTGGGCGAAAATGCGGGACAGGTTGAAGAAATTGTCCTGGGCCATAGTGTGCTCATCGGATCCGGGAAATACTTCCCCGAGCCTTTTCGCGATCCGGTGGGCGCTGTGTACTGCCTGACGGTGCGCCTCGACGGGAAACATGGTCTGAATCCAGAAGATCGCTGCATGTCGCACGCCGCGTGTGACCGGCGTAACCTGGTGCCTCGCTCCCGTCGGATAAACAACTGCCGAGCCGGCGTCTAACTTTATTTTCAACGCGCCGAAAGGTGAGTCGAAAGAAAGTTCTCCTCCGTCGTATGAGTTCGGATCGCTGAGGAAGAGTGTCATCGAGAGATCGCTTCTAACGTAGTTACTACCAACCGCGGAAGCCATCCCCCGAGCAGTTGACATAAAGCCCATCACGGGAAGATCTACGTGTTCCTTATAAAACATGCCGACGTCGTAGCGGCTGATGATGGGCCGCGTCATCGCACGCGGGAACGCCGTGAGATTGAACTCGCCGTTTTGACGCACCGCTTGTTCGACAAGCTTCAACACCTCAACGTATTTATCCGTCTCCGGTGATAGTTCGAGGTTCTTTTTGTTGGTTACATTGCCGCCGGAAATTTTTCCATCGGTATACTCCGCCGCCTGAATGATCTTGCGCGCCTTGGCGAGCGTCTCGGCGTCGAGCACGTTGTTGATTTTTGAAATAAACATGACGTTGATTTCTCCTGGTTGATAGAACTGACTACGCCGAAGGCGTTCGCTAATTCCAGCCCAGGGTTGGAGCGCCAGCGACAACCCGGGGTTCTAAATTAAAAGGGCATTCAAACCCTGAAGGGGTTCGCCAACCGCCTAACCCTTTCAGGGTTGAAAAGAATTGTGGTTACGTTTACCCAGGGTTGGAGCGCCAGCGACAACCCTGGGTTCTAATTAAGAGGGCATTCAAACCCTGAAGGGGTTCGCCAACCGCCTAACCCTTTCAGGGTTGAAAAGAATTGTGGTTACGTTTACCCAGGGTTGGAGCGCCAGCGACAACCCTGGGTTCTAATTAAGAGGGCATTCAAACCCTGAAGGGGTTCGCCAACCGCCTAACCCTTTCAGGGTTGAAAGAATTGTGGTTTACGTTTACCAGGGTTGTCGCTTCGCTCCAACCCTGGGCTGGAATTAGCCAACGCCTTCGGCGTTAAGCTGGGTTGGTCTAAGGTTGCAGGACGTAGTCGGCGACGCTGCTGGTGGCACCGTCGAGCATTGACTGTTGTTCGTAGGCTGACAGTAGCTCCAGCTCGAAAAGTTGCCGCGCCGGATCGATCGCTATGCCCTCCAACAAACAATGCAAGTGTCCGAGCATGCGCTTGATCGAGGCATCCGAAAAACGTTCCCGGTCGTAAGTGATGCTGAAGTTCATTGAAGCATCCGCCACAATCCTGACCGCGAGCGCGTAATGAGATTTCGCTCTTGTCTTCCTGGCCTCGACTTGCAACCCGTTTGGAGCACCGTCTTCCCATAGCTTCCTATCGACCGGATAGTTCTGGAAAGTGAAAAGATTTTCGTATAACGGAACTCCGCGAGGCACATCGATCCACGACTGTATCTTCACCAGCGGCGTGTGCTCGAAGTTTCTGAGCTCGAGGTGCTTCTGCTGTAGCTGCTTCAACCAGCTCAAAATGTCGGCACTCTCATCAACCTCAACACACAACGGCACCGTATTGATAAACACTCCGACCATACTCTCCACATTAGGTATTTCCGTCGGACGTCCCGCCACGGTCGTGCCGAATACGATTCGCGAATCGCCGCTGTAACGGCTCAAGAGTAATGCCCACGCACCCTGCACGATCGTGTTCAGCGTGATCTTTTCCTGCCGTCCCATTTCTCGCAGTTGAGCGGTCAAGTCCTCGTCGAGTCTGATCTCCTGGTCACCGTGTTCTTCGATCTCCGACTCCACTCCGCTCAGTGCGCCGAGGTCGATGCCAAGCGTGGTTGGACCAGTGATGCCGTCCAACTCCTGCTGCCAGAACTTCTGCGCTTCTGCTTCATCCTGTTGCTCCAGCCACGCAATGTAATCGCGATACGGCCGCGGCTTCGGCAGTTCTACTACTTCGCCCTTGCAGCTCGCTTCGTAGAATGTCGCTATCTCCTTAATCAGGAGCGGCACACTCCACCCATCCAGCAGCACGTGATGACTACTCCAGACAAAGTGGTATTCGCCTTCCGTGATCTGCATCAACGCCACTCGCATCACCGGCGCCCGCGAGAAATCGAAATCAGTCGTACGATCCGACTCCATGTATTCCGCGAGCCTCTCCTCCACTTCAAACTCCGACAATCCGCGCCAGTCTTCCTCGTGCCAGTTGAGCACAACGTTGCTGAGCACCACCTGCACAGGCTCCTCGACTCCTTCACTGACGAACGCCGTGCGCAGGATCTCGTGACGATCAATCACCTGTTGCCACGCCTGCTGAAACGCCTCTTTATCGAATTGCTGGAATCTCAAACTGGTCTGTGTGATATAGAGCCCGGATTGTGGAGCGAAGAACGTGTGGAAGATCAGCCCCTGTTGCAGCGGTGTGAGCGAATAGACGTCTTCCAGCTCCGGATACTTCGTCTCGATCATCTCCAGCTGCTCTTGCTCGAGCCGCGCCAGCGGGAAATCGGATGGCGTATGTCCACCTACGCCTTCACTCTGACAGTGCTCGATCAACGCTCGCAGCTTCTCGACGAAGTGCGCCGCCACTCGCTTGATAGTTTCATGCCGGTGTACTGCCTCGCTGTAGCCCCAGTTCATCTGCAACTGGCCGTCTACTATCATGCCGCCAATCGACAGCAGGTGAGGCCGATTGTTGTACCAACTCTGCGTCGGGCCCGCTGATTCTGTCGCGGATCTAAACTCTCCACCGCTCAGCACCTGATCGAACTGGCCCAGGTAGTTGAAACTCACTTCGGCCGCCGAGTCTCGCTCTGCCGCACCAGCGCCGAGATATTTCCAGATGCCATAACCAATCCCGCGCTGCGGCACTTCCCTCAACTGCTCCTTGATACTCTTCAACGCGGTCGGGATCTCATCGCCGTTCAATTTCAGCAGCACCGGGTAGACACTCGTAAACCAGCCCACCGTTCGCGACACGTCAACGCCGGCGACTACGTCTTCGCGCCCGTGTCCTTCCATCTCCACCAGCAGCTTGTCGGTGCCGGTCCAATCGCGCAGCGCGAGGGCCAACGCCGTCATTAGAGCTTCCTGGATCTGCGTGTGATACGCCTTTGGCACGTCCTGCAACAGCGCGAGGGTTTCCTCACGGCTCAGCTTCACTTCCACGCTCCGCACCGAGCCCACCGTGTTCTCTCCGGTTTCATCATCCACCGGCAGCCATCCGATCGACTCCTGGCTCTGCCGCAGCCAATACTCCGCTTCCTGCTGCATCTCGGCCGAGTTCGCGTACTCTCGCAGGCTCTCGCTCCAGCGCTTGAACGTATTCGTTCCAGCCGGCAATTCCAGATTTTCCCCTCGCTGCGCTTGTCCGTAGAGCGTCTGCAAGTCTTCCAGCAGAATGCGCCACGACACGCCGTCCACGACCAAGTGATGGACCACCAGTAACAACCGCGCTCCGTTCTCTCCGCAATTGAAGAGCACCGTCCGCAGCACTGGTCCAGTGCTGATGTTCAGACTCGCTTGCGCTTCCGCCGCTTCTGCTTCCAGCGTCGGGCGCTGCTCGTCTTCAGTCAAATCACTGAGGTCAATCATCGTCACGAGGGGCTGCTCTGACGTCTCCGCATAAGCCTGCTGCCAGCCGGCTTCCGTGTGCGTGAAGCGCAGTCGCAGCGCCGCGTGATGGGCCACCAGCTTCTGCATTACCGTCTCCAGCACACTCTCTTCCGGACAATCATCCATCGCCAACATCACCGCCTGGTTGAAGTGGTGCGGGTTCGCCAATCCCTGCGCAAAGAAGTGCTGCTGAATCGGCGTCAGCGCTACTGCTCCGACTGCCTCATCCACCACCGTCTCTGCCTGCTCTGTCACACTCGCTACCTGCACCAACTCGGCGATGGTCTGGTATTGGAACATCTCCTTCAGTTTGAACTTCACCCCGTGTTGCCGCATGCGCGCAATCACCTGAATACTGACGATCGAGTCGCCACCCAGCTCGAAGAAGTTGTCGTGAATGCCCACGCGCTCGACTCCCAACACTTCCTGCCATACCTGCACGAGCAACTCTTCGACGTTGTTGCGCGCTGCTTCGTATTCACTCCCCGGTGTTTCGTTACTCATAGCCAGCAGCGCCTGGCGATCCACTTTGCCATTCGGCATCAGTGGTAATTCGCCCATTACCTCGATATTGGCGGGCACCATGTATTCCGGCATTCGTCCCTGCAAGTACTGGCGGAGCTCTTTACTGCTCGGCTCCACGCCGTTGCTCGAGACTACAAACGCTGCTAACTGCTTGCCTTTGCCTTCCTCTTCGCGAACCAGCACTACCGCGCGGCCTACTTCTGATCGCTCCAGCAGCGCCGTCTCAATCTCGCCGGTTTCGATTCGGAAGCCTCTGATCTTCACTTGATGATCGTTGCGTCCGAAGTATTCCAACTCTCCTGCCGTATTCCAGCGCACCACATCGCCGGTGCGGTACAACCGCGCTCCCCGTGTCGTGCTGTACGGGTTCGGCACGAAACGCTCGGCAGTCAATCCCGCACGCTGCCAGTAACCATGGGCGAGACTATCGCCACCCAGATAAAGCTCTCCGGCCACTCCGATCGGCGCGGGGCGCATGCCTTCGTCAAGCACGTACGCTTGCGTGTTGCTCACCGGCTTCCCAATCGGAACACTGCTGCGGCCAGCCTCACAGACCCAGTAAGTCGAATCGATCGTCACTTCGGTTGGTCCATACAGGTTGCACAACTCCGCATCCAGCTTCCCTCGGAACCGTTCCGTCACATGCACGCTGAGGGCTTCACCACCGCAGTACACGCGCCGCAAACTCCGGCACTCTTCAACACCCGCTTCATCCAGCAATCGCTCCAGCATCGTCGGCACTAACTGCAAGATCGTTACCTTCTGCTCTCTGATCAACTCCACCAGGTAACCCGGATCTGCATGACCACCGGGCTCGGCGACGACGAGTTGCGCCCCCACCAGCAACGGCGCATAAAACTCCCACACCGAAGCGTCGAAGCTGAATGGCGTCTTCTGAATCACGCGATCTGCTGTGGTCAGCGGGAAGCGACGCTGCAGCCACGCCATGTGATTGCCCAACGCACGGTGCGGAATCATCACGCCCTTCGGCACTCCTGTCGAACCGGACGTGTAGATCATGTACGCCAGGTTCTCTGCACTCGCGCTCGCGGTCGGATTCGTTTCAGCGGATTGCGCGATCTCGCACCAGTCATCATCGAGCCGCACTTCAACTGCCGCGTGTGATGGCAGGTTCGTTGTCAGATGTGATTGCGTCAGCAGCAGCCGCACACTCGCATCTCCCAGCATCTGCGACACACGTTCTCGCGGATACTCCGGATCGATCGGCACGTAACCGCCGCCGGCTTTCAGCACGCCCAGCATGCCGACCACCATCTCCAGCGAACGCTCCACACACAACCCGACCGGCTCGCCCGCACTCACCCCACGCTCGCGCAGGTAGTGGGCCAATTGATTAGCACGCCGGTTCAGCTCCTCGTAAGTCAGACTCGCTTCACCGAAGATCACTGCTGTCGCTTCCGGCGTTCGCTCCACCTGTTGCTCGAACAGCTCATGGATGCACGTCTCACGCGGATACTCAGCGCCAGTCTCGTTCCACCTTGTCAGTACCTGCTCCCGCTCATCTGACAACAGCCACTCGAGCTTGCCGATAGCTTCTTCAGGCTTCGTCACCGCCGCTTCAAACAAACTCTCCAGATTCGCCAACATGCGGCGAATGGTCGCGCCTTCAAACAGGTCGGTGTTGTAGTGCCATTCACAGGCGATGCCCTGCTCCGTCTCAGCCATGGCAACGTTCAGATCGAATTGCACCGTCTGTTTTTCTACTGCCACGCCACTGAATGTAAGTCCCGCAACCTCCAGCTTCGTCCGCGGAGTATTTTGAAACGCGAACAGCACCTGGAAGAGTGGCTGGCGGCTGAGATCGCGAACCGGTTTCAGTTCGTCAACCAATCGCTCGAATGGCAAATCCTGGTTCGCGTATGCTCCGAGTGTCACTTCGCGAACACGCTTCAATACTTCCTGGAAGCTCGGGTTGCCGGAAAGATCGGTGCGCATCACGAGAGTGTTGATGAAGAATCCGATCAGCCCCTCAGTGTCTCTCCGATTGCGATTGGCAATCGGACTTCCAACCGCAATGTCGTTTTGTCCTGTGTAGCGCGAGAGCAAGACCTGAAATGCGCCCAGCAGGAACATGTACAGCGTCACTTCTTCTCGCTGGCACAGAGCCTTGATCTTTTGGGTCAAGGTCTTCGGAAACACTACCGTCTCGATAGCGCCACGGAATGTCTGCTCTTCGGGGCGTGGATGATCTGTGGGCAGGTCGAGACTCGGCGGTGCGCCCGCGAGTTGTTCTTTCCAGTAGGCCATCTGCCTGAACAGCGCCTCTCCCTGGAGCCACGATCGTTGCCACACCGCGAAGTCAGCATATTGAATGGCCAATTCCGGAAGCGGCGACGGCTGACCTTTCACGAACGCTTCATACAAGCCTGTCAGCTCGCGAATCAGAATACCCATGGACCATCCGTCGCTAACGACGTGATGCATGGTCAGCAACAGCACTGACTCCTCTTCAGCCAGCCGCAGCAGGGTGGCCCGGAGTAGTGGTCCTTCGCCTAGATCGAATGGCGTCCGCGCTTCATCTTTACTACGCCTGAGCACTTGCGCGGTTTGTTCTTCCTGCGACTCGCCGGAAAGATCGATTATCGGCAGAGCCGTATCCTGTGGGGGATGTACGTGTTGATGAGGTCTTTCATCTGTAAAGGTGAATGTGGTCCGTAAAACCTCGTGCCGCTTGATGATTTCGCTGAGGCTTCGCTCCAAAGCTTTTTCGTTCAGCGGGCCGTTGATGCGCACCGCCGCGGAAATGTTGTAGAACGGGTTATTCGGTGCTAACTGATCCAAAAACCACAGACGCTCTTGAGCAAAAGAGAGCGGCAACTCGATTCCACGCGGGACCGGCCGCAGCGGTAGAGACGCCGTCGTCGTTCCGCCCTTGAGAATCTTTTCGATCTCCTGGCCCAGCGCGGCGATCACTGGCGCGTCAAATAAAGTTCTTATCGGTAACTCGATTTGAAACAGTATCTGGATTCGTGAGATTAACTGCGTAGCGAGCAGCGAGTGTCCGCCCAGCTCGAAGAAGTTGTCGTGAATGCCGACACGCTCAACTCCCAACACTTCCTGCCACACCTGCACCAGCAACTCCTCGATCTCGTTGCGTGCTCCTTCGTATTCATTCGTGTCTTTGCTCAGCGCCAACAATGCCTGGCGATCCACTTTGCCATTCGGCATCAGCGGTATCTCTGGCACTATCGCTATGTTGGCCGGCACCATGTACTCCGGCACTCGGCCCTGCAAAAACTCTCGGAGTTCTTTACTACTCGGCTCTATGCCGTTGCTCGCGACGACGAACGCTGCCAATTGTTTGCCTCTGCCCTCTTCTTCTCGCACCAGCACTACCGCACGTCCGACTTCCGTTCGCTCGAGCAGCGCTGTCTCAATCTCGCCGGTCTCGATTCGGTAGCCTCTGATCTTCACTTGGTGGTCGTTGCGTCCGAAGTACTCTAACTCGCCCGCTTCGTTCCAGCGCACTACGTCGCCAGTTCGATACAACCGTGCTCCGGGTGTTGTGCTGTACGGGTTCGGCACGAAGCGCTCGGCAGTCAATCCCGCTCGCTGCCAATAACCATGCGCCAAGCTCTCGCCGCCCAGATAAAGCTCGCCCGTCACTCCGATCGGCGCGGGGCGCATGCCGTCATCGAACACGTACGCTTGCGTGTTGCTCACCGGTTTCCCAATCGGAATACTGCTGCGTCCAGTCTGCTCCTCGTACGTCCAGTAAACCGAATCGATGGTTACTTCCGTTGGTCCATACAAGTTGCAGAACTCTGCGTTCAGTTTCTCCCGGAAGCGTTCCGTCACGTGCACACTGAGGGCTTCACCACCGCAGAACACGCGCCGCAAACTCTTGCACTCCTCCACGCCCGCTTCTTCCAACAGCCGCTCCAACAACGTCGGCACTAGCTGCAAGATCGTCACCTTTTGCTCTTTGATCAACTGCACCAGATAACGAGGATCAGCATGACCACCAGGCTCGGCCACGACGAGTTGCGCGCCCACTAACAACGGCGCATAGAACTCCCACACCGAAGCGTCGAAACTAAACGGCGTCTTCTGAATCACGCGATCCGCTGTCGTTAACGGAAAGCGTCCCTGCATCCAGGCCATGTGATTGCTCAACGCACGGTGCGGAATCATCACGCCCTTCGGCAGTCCCGTCGAGCCTGACGTGTAGATCATGTACGCCAGATTCTCCGCACTCGCGCTCTGGCTCGGATTCGTATCCGGGTATGGCCCAATCTCTCCATCCAACGCCACCACTTGCGCCTCATGCTCCGGCAGTTGTCCCACCAACCGTTGCTGCGTCAGCAACAGCTTCGTGCCCGAGTCGCTCAACATCTGCGACACGCGTTCCCGCGGATACTCCGGATCGATCGGCACGTAACCGCCGCCGGCCTTCAGCACACCCAGCATGCCCACCACCATCTCCACCGAACGCTCGACACACAGCCCAACCGGCTCGCCCGCACTCACCCCACGCTCACGCAGGTAATGGGCCAACTGATTGGCTCGTGCATTCAGCTCTCGATAACTCAGCTCTTCACCGCGAAAGATCACTGCGGTCGCTTCCGGCGTTCGCTCCACTTGTTGCTCGAATAGCTCATGGATGCACGTCTCGCGTGGATACTCAGCCTTCGTCTCATTCCATCGCACCAACACCTGCTCGCGCTCGACTGGCGACAAGAGGTTCAAATCCGAAATGAAAGCCTCCGGATCATCAGTTGCGCTTTCGACGAGGCAACAGAACTCTTCAGTGAGACGCTCAATGCTCGTGCGCTGGAACAGTTGGGAATCGTAGTGAGTCTCTACGACAATCTCTTCAGCCGTTTGAATGCAGGTGAGCTTGATCTTGAAACGATCGGCGCACACATACTGGTTATAGATTGATAGCGAGAAATCTGTAGCAGCAAAATCTTTCGCCCGATCTTCAAAGTCAAAACAGAAGTCAAAGAACGATAGATTCTCCGACCGGAAGTACTCCTGGTTTCGATAACTATGCTCCGAAGCGAGCTCAACGTTATTGAGAAACTCGTTGAACCTGCTGTTTCCCCTGACTTGCGTCTGCACCGGCAAATACATGGCAAACAGGCCCATCGCACTCTTCAGCTCGTCGTACTTGCGCCCGTCGAAGTTGACGCCCAGCAGAACCTCAGCTTCGCTTGCCAGGCGGGAAATCAATATCTGCCAACATGCCATCAGGAATGTCGGTATCTGTACCTGACGATTCTGTATTTGTCTCGTCAGCGCGGCGCTTATCTTCGAAGTCACAAAGTCAGGCTCGAAGCTGGTATTCCCGACGCTTGTTACTTCAAATGCCAGCTTCGCGTTAGGCCGAGGCGTTGATCCAAACTCATCATCCTGCTCCGCGGCCTGTTCTTCCGACACTTCGTTCTGCCACGCTGCGAAGTCGGCATACTGGAGCACTACCTCACCATTTTCATATTCGCCGGGCGCCATCTCGCGGCCGATTTCATGGACGAGGTTCTTCAGTGTCGCGGAGTCTGCGCAGAGTGCGGGTAAGGTCAGCAAAAGGATCTGCCTGCCGGCGGAGAGCTTCACCACGCGCGCCGACATTATCGGACCTTCGGCGAGATCGATCTTTGGCGAGCTGCGAAACAGCGTTTGCAGTTGTGTTTCCTGCTCAGCCGGCGACAACTCACTCCAGTCATCGTCATCCGCCCAGCGCACGCCGCTGTCGACTATCACCTGAAGCGGTGTGTCAACGCCCACGAGGCACTGGAAAGTGGTGCGCAAGATTTCGTGCCGATTGACTACGCGCTCGAGGGCTCGTTTGAGCGAGTCGGTCGAGACCCTGCCTTTAGCCAGGATGGCGCAATGGGCCAGGTACGCATTGTCGCCGGCGCGTTGCAGTTCCCATACGCGAGTCTGTTGCGGTGAAAGCTGGAATCCTTCGATTTCTAGTGCGTTGGTTCTCATAGTTTCCTTCACTTCACTGTGCTGGTGGTCCAGCGGCAGGGATCCCGAAAATAGATCGGGACAAGAAGCAAGAAACACAAACGATTCTTGCCAGGTATTAAGCTCTGTTGAGTGTTTGGTAGAGACTTACACTTCGCGGGTGATCGGGTCGGCCATGGCGAATAACACTTTTCGCGGGCCCGCGTACGTCAGGCGAGAATGCGCCGTCAGCATGTTGTCCAAAATGATCGTGTCGCCCTTCTGCCACTTGAACGACACCATCTCTTTCATGTAGGCGTCTCGCAGATGCTCCATGACCGAAGGTTCGATCGGAGTCCCATCTCCGTAGTAGGTGTTGTTCGGGAGATCCTCGTCGGCAAACTCTTCCATGAGAACCTCGCGCATCACGTCGTCCAGCGTAGAGATGTGGAAAAAGGTCAGGTGGTTGAACCATAGCAACTCACCGCTGCGCGGATGCGTTTCGAATGCCGGACGCACTTGCCGTGTCCTCAGGCAGTCGTTGGATTTCCACTCGAGATCGATCTTGTTGCGCTGCGCGTAGTCTTCAACCACAGACTTGTCTTCAGTGGCAAATGCTTTGCGCCACGGCACGCCCATGCCATGCCCGAAGTTTCGCATGTACATCCACTTCTTTTCCCGGAAGCGTTCCCTGATCTCAGGACGAATGCGTTGCAGGATCTTGCGTGTGTCGCCGATGGGCGTCTCGCCTCCTCGTGTCGCCGGAATTTCGCAGAAGAAAAACAGCTTGAGCGGAAAGGTCACTGCATAAGAATGCTCGTTGTGCGGAAATATCTTCTGGCTCGGCGGATAGTCAGTCGAGGTATAGACGTTTTCTCCGACCTGGCTGCGCGGCGATGAGCGTTCGCGGTATTCCAGCAGCTCATCGGAGACAGCCATTCCAAACTGCTCGAAGTCGTCGCAGTTGCTCACAGGGAAGTCACGGAAAAGTATTGCGCCGTACTTCACCAATTGCCTTTCGACAAAATCACGGTTGGCTCTCAGCCAGGCCGTGAACTCATCGAAGGTCACGTTTTCCGCGGCGGGTTGCATCACGAGAGGCAAGGTCGCGCCCGGCGCGAGGAACCCACTCTTAACAAATCCCGTCGGATCAGTCTCGATTATTTCAGCTTCGGTTATTTCAATTTCGGCGGTGCTCATACTACTGATTCCTCTCTGACGCCTGTAATTCCCTTGCGTCTGACGTTGATCAATTTGGAGAAGTTGAATTTCTCGCGCTCTTGTTCGCGGCTCAGCTTTCGCTCCGCGCCCGCTTTGTCTACTGTTTCGAGCAGCTCCATGAGTGTCGATTCAGAAGAGACGATGATTTTCTGCAAGAGCGCTTCGAGCGACTCGAACATCCTGTTCACACTGCGAGTAGGGAAGCGCTCAGAGTTGTAAGTAATCTTCAGAGACAATTGCAGTCCTGGTACCACTGCAATTGAAAGTGGATAGTGATTGCGGTCGTAACCATAGGCTCGAGGGATCTGAAGACGGCTCGTAGTCTCTTTGACGACGTCGTTCAGCGGATAGTTCTCGAAGCCCAGCACCGTCTCAAACATCGGCAACCCGCGCGGGACGTCGCTCCACGATTGGATCTTCATTAGCGGCGTGTGCTCGTACTGCCTGATCTCTGTGTGCTTCTGCTGTATCTGCTTCAGCCAACTCGCCACCGTCTCACTCTGTGTAATCTCAACGTGGAACGGCACCGTGTTGATGAACATTCCGATCATGCGTTCCACTCCCGCCAGATCGCCCGGACGGCCTGACACAGTCGTCCCGAACATCACACGCGACTCGCCGCTGTATCGACTCAGCAACAGCGCCCACGCACCCTGCACGATAGTGTTCAGCGTGATTTTTTGTTGTCGAGCAACTTGCTGTAACTCCGCCGTTAACTCCTCGCTCAGGTTCACACGTTGCTCGGCGAACTCCAGTGCGCCTGCTTCCACGCCCAGGTCAGCTCCACGATCGATACTCAGCCTCGTCGGCGCCGTGATGCCCTGAACTTCCTGGCGCCAGAACCGCTCCGCTGCGGCATCGTCCTGTCGCTCGAGCCACTCGATGTAGTCGCGATACGGTCGTGGCTTCGGCAGCTCCAACGCCTCGCCGTTGCAGTTTGCTTCGTAGAAAGCCGCCATCTCTTTGATCAGGAGCGGCACACTCCAACCATCCAGCAGCAGGTGATGATGACTCCACACAAAGTGGTATTCATTGTCCGCACTCTGCATCAGCGCCACTCGCATCACCGGCGCCTGTCCGAAGTCGTAAATCGTGGTCCGATCCCATTCCATGTACTCCTTCAGCTTTTGCTCCACCTCAGCCGGCGAGAATCCGCGGCAGTCTTCCTCGTGCCAGTTAAGTGGAACTTCGCTGAGCACTACCTGCACAGGCTCCTTCACTCCTTCACTGACGAACGCTGTGCGCAGGATCTCGTGACGCTCAATCACCTGTTGCCAGGCGCGTTGAAACGCTTCCCTGTTCAGCTCTTCCAGGACGAGCCTGAACTGCACGACGTAAAAACCGGAGCCCGGCGCAAACAGCGTGTGGAATATCAGTCCTTGTTGTAGCGGTGTCTGTGGATAGAGGTCTTCAAGTGCTGGATACTTCGTCTCGATCACTTCCAACTGCTTCTGCTCGATCCGGACCAACGGGAAGTCGGATGGCGTATATCCACCCACGCCTTCGCTCTGGCAATGCGCGATCAGATCTCTCAGCTCGTTGGCGAACTGCGCCACTATTCGCTCGATCGTTTCGCGCCGGTGCACGGCTTCGCTGTAGCTCCATTTCATCTGTAGCTGCCCGTCCACGACCATGCCGCTGATCGCGAGTAGGTGGTCTCTTTTCTCGCGCGGGTCCTGCACCGCTCCCGCCGACTCCGTGGCTGGACGAAACTCTCCACCGCTGAATACCTGATCGAATTGGCCCAGGTAGTTGAAGCTCACTTCCGCCGCCGGCTCTTGCTCCGACGTGCCGGCTCCGAGATATTTCCAGATGCCATATCCGATCCCGTGCTGCGGCACTGCGCGCAACTGCTCCTTGACACTCTTCAGCGCACTGCCGAGCTCTTCTGTTTGCAACTGCAACTGCACCGGATAGGTACTCGTGAACCAGCCCACCGTTCGCGACACGTCCACGTCTCCGATTTCTTCGCGACCGTGCCCTTCCATTTCCACCAGCAAGTTGTCTGAGCCGGTCCACTTTCTCAGCGTTAGCGCAGTTGCGGTAGCCAGCACGTCCTGGATCTGCGTGTGATACGCCTTCGGCACTTCCTGCAACAGCGCAACAGTTTCTTCACGACTCAGCTTCACTTCCACGCTTCGCGCCGAGCCAACCGTGTTCTCTCCCGCGAGGTGATCAACCGGCAATCGACTTACACCGCGCCCTTGCTGTAGCCAATACTCTGCTTCCTGCTGCATCGCGGCCGAGTTCGCTTTCCAGCACAGTGGGATCCGAAGCTTGGAATTCACGTGACTTGAAGTCGCGGC
>JADMIO011201675.1_pt1 | contig 79582 bp, 65 predicted proteins | sample 8958161 | NCBI WGS metagenome assembly JADMIO01 (sample SAMN16585339, study PRJNA669376) | soil metagenome | isolation source: Crop rotation soil | place: USA: Cullars Rotation, Alabama | collected 2011 | reverse complement strand
GCCGCGACTTCAAGTCACGTGAATTCCAAGCTTCGGATCCCACTGTGCTGGAAAGTTTTGAGCCACATGCGTCCCTAAAACCTGGCGCAAGGCAGCATGCAGCAAATGCGTAGCTGTATGATTTTTTTCTGTTTTCAGGCGCTTTTCTTTATCGACTGAGGCAATCACTTCGCCGCTCAGATCACCTTGTATCTCATCCACGAAATGTATAATGAGATCATTCTCTTTTTTTGTATCTGTAACTCTTAAATCATAATTCTTAAATCTTAAATCCCCTGTATCACCTACTTGTCCGCCGCTTTCTGCATAAAACGGAGTAGTATTTAATACGATTTGAAATTGCTCCTTCCCTTTCGCCGTTACTTTGCGGTATTTCAGTACATTGGCTTTTGCTTCCAGCGAATCATATCCGACAAATTTGGTATCGCCTTCCTGCAAAACCACCCAGTCGCCCATGGTAAGTTCCGTTGCGGAGCGACTACGCTCCTTTTGTTTCTGCAGTTCTTCCTCAAATCCTTTTTCGTCGATATTCAGGTTATTTTCTGAAGCAATCAATCTCGTGAGGTCAATCGGAAAACCATAGGTATCAAATAATTCAAAGGCGGCTTTACCGTCTATCGTTTTATTTTTTGTTTCGGAGATGATGCTATCTAAACGCTTCAAACCACTATCCAGCGTTTTCAAAAATGAATTCTCCTCTTCCAGAATCACTTTACTTACAAAATCCAATTGCTTTTGTAACTCGGGAAAAACATCTTCAAATTGTTTAGCCAGAACCGGAACCAGCAAATGCAACAACGGTTGTTTTCTGTCGAGATAAGAGAAATAATAACGAACAGCGCGTCTCAAAATTCTCCGGATCACATAACCTGCACCTGTATTGGAGGGCAATTGTCCATCAGCGATCGTAAACGAAACAGCCCGGATGTGATCGGACAGCACTCGAAACGCAATCGCTTGTTTGGTATCGCTGCCATCGTATTTTTTACCGATGATTTTTTCAATAGCGTCTATAGTTCCGGAAAAAACATCCGTATCATAATTGGAGGTTTTACCTTGAATCACGCGTACCAGGCGTTCAAAACCCATCCCGGTATCTACGTGTTTAGCCGGTAATTGCTCCAGGCTGCCGTCCTTTAGTCGATTGAACTGGATAAAAACATTGTTCCATATTTCAATCACTTGCGGATGATCGGCATTCACCAATGTTTTACCGTCTACTTTTTTTCTTTCTTCGGCACTTCTGCAATCGACATGAATTTCCGTGCAGGGTCCGCATGGGCCGGTATCACCCATCTCCCAGAAGTTATCTTTTTTATTGCCGAGTAAAATGCGTTCTTCCGGGATACATTTTTTCCAGAAACTAAACGACTCGTCATCTTTTGGCAGATTATCTTTTTTGTCTCCTTCAAAAACAGTCGCGTATAAACGGTCTTTATCTAACTTTAAAACTTCTGTCAGCAATTCCCAGCTCCAGGCAATCGCTTCTTCTTTGAAGTAATCGCCAAAGCTCCAGTTGCCCAGCATTTCAAACATCGTATGATGATATGTATCGACACCCACTTCTTCGAGGTCGTTGTGCTTACCGCTTACGCGCAAACATTTTTGTGTATCGGCAATGCGCGGATATTCCGGTGATTTATTTCCGAGAAAATAATCCTTGAATTGGTTCATGCCGGCATTGGTGAATAAAAGTGTAGGGTCGTTTTTTACAACAATAGGCGCAGAAGGAACGATATGATGTTGTTTGCTTTTGAAAAAATCCAGGAAAGCCTGTCGTATCTCTTTTGCACTTTTATAACTCATTGATATCCTGTTAGCTAATCTATAAAATAAAAAGTTTAACTTTGTTTCTACCCGTAAAGGATTTATATTTGAAATCGCTCGTACCTGTAAGTACAAAAGTATCAAATTTTTGCGCCTGATGATGCACAAAGACAAATATTATTATAATCCTAACACGCTCCGATACGAGAAATATAAGATAAGCATAGGCCAACGTTTCATACGCATTCTGGGGTTTTTTACATCCGCTTTTTTCTTCGGATTCCTGGCAATGATCCTCGGTTATTCCTTTTTTCAAACGCCGCAGGAAAAAGCTACCAGCTTAAAAGTAAAACAGATACAGGATCGTTACGAGATCATCGATAAACGCATTGATGTATTGTCTAACGTTTTAAAAGACTTAAACGACCGCGACGATAATATTTACCGTGTGATTTTTGAAGCAGAGCCGTTGCCCAGCAAACTGCGGCAAATGCAAATCGACCGCGCTAAAATTTATGACGACCTGAAAAATCTATCGGAAAGTGAAATACTCACCAAGACTTTAGCGAAGCTGGAAAAACTGGAAAAAGAAACCTACGTGCAATCAAAATCCTATGATGAATTGATGCGCATGCTGGAAAACAAAGAAGAAATGCTGGCTTGTATTCCCGCGATCCAACCGGTTTCAAACAAAGAATTAAAACGAATTGCTTCGGGATTTGGTATGCGCATCGACCCTGTATACAAAACGCTGAAAATGCATACGGGGCTGGACTTTACAGCTGAGATCGGAACACCGGTTCATGCCACCGGCGACGGTATTGTTGAGATCGCAGGGCCGCAAAATGATGGTTATGGAAATAAAGTCGTGATTAACCACGGCTGGGGTTACGAAACCTTGTATGGCCACAACAGTAAAGTTTTAGTGCATGCCGGAGAAAAGATCAAACGCGGACAGATCATCGCATTAGTAGGCAGCACGGGAAAATCAACCGGACCGCATTGTCATTATGAAGTTTGGAAAAACGGGACCAAGATCGACCCGGTGAATTATTTTTTCAACGATATATCGCCGCAACAATATGATGAGTTGCTGAAAATATCCGAACAAGCTAACCAGTCGTTTGACTGATAAAAATTATTAACGCATAAATTTTAGAGTTATGCCGTACAAAGAAAAAGAGATCGCTAAACTGTATTATTCCATCGGCGAAGTGGCCGAACAGTTGAAAGTTGCCAAATCACTGATCCGGTTCTGGGAAACAGAATTTGAGACGCTGCATCCGAAAAAATCGGCGAAAGGCAACCGCCTTTTCACGCAAAAAGATATCGACAACTTAAAACTCATTTATCACCTGGTAAAAGAGAAAGGTTATACTTTAGACGGCGCACGTAAAAAGCTGAAAGAAGCCGAAAAGCCTGAAAATGTTGACCAGCAGGCCGAGGTCGTCAGTAAATTAAAAGAGATACGCAAATTTTTAGAAACGCTGCACAACGAACTATAATGAAGAAAACCGTTTATTTTGTTTTGGCTGCTCTTACCCTGTATTCCTGCCAGCACCGGCAATATTCCAAAGATATCAAAAATCCCTCTCCGTATTTCGCCGCATTGATGGATGGCAACGACAATACCGTTTTTCACGGCATCGATTTTAATATGTCGGAGGATGATATCCGCAAAAAAGAGAAATCCAAGCTCTACGAAAACACCAACGATCATTTATTTTATACCTTCACTTTTCCGAAGGATTCCACCGCTTTCCAGGAATATGCCGACATTGAATATTTCTTTGATAAAAACGGGAAAGCGGAAATTTTTACGTCGACGATTTATGTCAATGATTCATTGCAGCAACTGCAGCTGATGGAAACGTTTCATCAATATTACAACAACCGTTATGGCAGTGCTAAGAAAGACGATTACGGTTATGATGTCTGGAAAGGCACGATGGAATCCAGCGAAGACGATTACGATTACTCGATCGGTTTGAGCCCTGCCAAAGAAGAATACGGCATCGTGCTGGAATATTTACGCGACTAAGCTAGAATTCGTTTCGCCTGTACATGATCGACCAGCGTACGCCCAGGTTGAGGAAATGCGTCGTGAGGTTTCGGGTCGGATCTTCGCTGTTTTTTTTGCGGAAGGTATACGAAAGATCGACGAAAATATTATGCCATGGCTGATAAGTGGCCACTACATCTAAATAATATTGATGCGCGGTTATTCCCTGCCCGGTGTGATTATCAAACTCCGATTCAAAGGTTCCGTAAGGTTTAAAAATATTTTTGCCGTAATTCGTCGTATCGTTGTCTTCTCCGTAATGGCTATAAATAAAGCGCGCATTGACGATCACTTTCTGGATCGGTTGATAGGTGATATTCATGATCAGCTCGGTGAAGTTGGCGCCCAGTGGATGCGCGAGCGGCAAATTATACTGCGACCACGAAGTAACCGGTGTTGTGTGGCTATAGGTGTACGGACGCGCCATGTTTGCTTCGATTTGCAGATCGAGATGATCCACACCGAATGCATCAATATATTTTGCGCCTAACTGTGCTGCGAATTTGTTACCCCACCAACGCCGCGGATGAAACAACCCGTAAAATTTACTTTTCCCCGGCGTACTGAATTCTTTCGCGAAATTAAATTCATCCAGCATCAACTGGCCGTAGATCTGCACATGATGCGCGAAGTTTGTTTTAAAATCGAATCCGATGAAGGCATTATCCGGAGAACCCAATGCCTGTTCTATAGAACGATAGAAAATGATCGGGTTTAAGTATTGCAGCTCGAAGTGATTTTGACGCGAGAACATGACGCCTTCAAAAATACCGATGTTCAGCCAATGCGTGGCGTTGATGCTTAAATGGTGCATCGCCATATATTTCTTAGGTAAAACGGTATCTGCGGCGGAGTTTCTGTATTTCGATGTCAGCTCAGCAAAAATATTCTGGTAATTGATCTTCCATACATTGGTGTTGATCTTAAAGAACATGTAATTGTTCGCGAGATCGGAAACAAACATGGAGCGGATTCCATCACCAATAAAATTATTGCCATAACCAAACTGGAAATGGATATGTTTAGATGGTGTGAAGGTGACATAACCGGTAGTCAAAAAATAATCATAACCGCCTTTTTTGTATGATTTCCAGTAACCGACTCCCGGGGGGACTCCATATTCATTGGTAAATTGGTTGACATAATTCGGGAAAACGCCTTGTTCGGAAACAAACTGCAAATAAAATCCCACCCATTTATCAATTTGTCCGCGGATATCAAAACCTTTTGTGGTGAGATACTTGAACTTTTTATCGCTGAATTCTTCGCCGAGGCGTACATATAAAGCCGGATTTACGGCTACTTTAAAATGCGGCGTTTCTGTGCTCATGAAATTTGCCGGATGTTTAAACATGAATCCCCAAACAGCACGGTCGCGGCGATCTATTTTTTCTTCGGTATCAAACTCAAAATTATCTTCATAGATATAATTCACATTATCCTGGTCTTTATCCGTCAACTCCACATCTACATCGCCCGTATCGACTTTACCGACATAATCCATTACTATTTTGCGATCGAATGGTTTATTGGACGAATGAAACTCATTTACCAATCCCGTTTTTATCTCCAGGCGATCGAGGTAATGGTAGGTTTCACTACCTAAGGGAATATAAGAACCCTGCGCCAATAAAGCCAGAGGGCAAAGAATGAACAATATCCATAAAACGGAGAATAAGCGCTTCATAAAGTCAGATGCTTAATTTGAGGTAAATATAGTAATAAGCCTTAAAAAATCCGATTTTTCAATATATTTGGCTAAATATAAAATCAACGTATGACTGAAAAAACCGGCGCATCCGTAAAATACCAAATAACCATTATTGGTGTTTTATTTTTTCTCTTCGGATTTATCACCTGGGCCAACAGTCAGCTGATTCCTTATCTAAAATTAGCCTGCGAACTCACCTACACACAATCGTTGTATGTGGCCACCGCATTTTTCGCGGCGTATTTTATTATGGCCATTCCATCTTCCTATATTTTAAAGCTGACGGGTTTTAAAAAAGGTATGTCGGTGGGTTTATTTACGATGGGCATCGGCGCATTGTTGTTTATACCGGCAGCCGCTAGCCGCAATTACGATTTATTCTTACTGGGATTGTTTATCATAGGAAGCGGGCTGGCATTATTGCAAACAGCCGCTAACCCATTTGTCACCGTGTTAGGCCCGATTGAAAGCGCCGCGCAGCGCATCAGCATCATGGGCATCTGTAACAAATTTGCAGGCATCTGTGCCGTATATGTTTTAGGATCGATCACGTTGAGTAATGCTGATGAGATCAAATCTAAACTGACAACGCTGGCCGAGCCGGAGAAAATCGCCGAACTGAATGCACTGGCGCATCGCGTGGTAATGCCTTATACGGTTATAGGAATTGTATTGTTTGTTTTAGGCATTTTGATCTTCTTCACCAATATGCCGGAAGTACACGAAGAAGAACTTGTTCCAACAGAAACTGTAAACAAAACGGCGGGAACGACTGATTTCATAACTCCGCTCCTTTTTTCCTTACTGTTTGTTTCTATCATTTATTTCTTTTACAGTATTCTTTCCGCAAGCCCGGACACACAAACACCTAACGGCATCGGGGATTATATCAAATTACATTTGATCCCGTATATCATTGTGTTTTCACTGATCGTTCTTATTATTTTCTACCTGGTGTTTGGAAAAAGTCCATCAAACACAGAAAAAAGCAGTGTTTTTTCTTATCCTCATTTATTACTCGGAGCTATCGCCATCTTTTTTTATGTAGGCGTAGAAGTGATCAGCTACGATACGTTTGCGGGATTTGGCGAACACCTGGGTTTTAAACTCGAAGTTTCTAAAAATTTCGCGACCTATACCGGTTATGCATTACTGGCCGGATATCTCTTTAATATTTTAGCTATTCCCAGGTACATCTCCCAGGAAAAAACCATGTTGGTCATGACAGTACTGAGTATGATATTAGTTGTATTGAGCGTTGTAACGAAAGGTTACACCGCAGTAGTTTGTTTTATGTTGCTAGGTTTCTCCAATTCCGTGATGTGGCCGGCGATCTGGCCCCTGGCTATTGATGGTTTAGGTCGATTTACAAAAATCGGTTCTGCCTTGCTCATCATGGGAATTGTGGGTGGTGCCATATTACCGCCATTATACGGACGAGTTTCCGAGCTTATCGACAGCAAACAGATCGCTTATTTACTGATGATCCCTGCTTATCTCTATATTTTGTATTACGCTTTAGCGGGACATAACGTAGGAAAAGCGCAGAAATAATTTTATTCGATGAAATATCTCATCAAAAACGGCAAACTGATCAATGAAGGAAAAATTGAAGAGAAAGATATCCTGATCGATGGAAATTTTATTGCGAAGATCGACAACGATATTTCAGATGCAACTGCCAAAATTATTGGTGCAAACGGCAATCATGTTTTACCAGGCATTATCGACGACCAGGTGCATTTCCGCGAGCCAGGCCTAACACATAAAGCTACCATTCATTCAGAAGCAAAAGCAGCCGTAGCCGGTGGCGTTACTTCTTTTATGGAACAGCCCAACACTAAACCGCCTGCACTCACTCAACAATTACTACAAGATAAGTATGATATCGCTGCCCGGACTTCACTGGCGAATTATTCGTTTTCGATGGGCACCAGCAACGACAATGCTGAAGAAGTATTGAAAACAGATCCGAAAAAAGTTTGTGGCGTTAAAATTTTCATGGGTTCCTCTACCGGGAATATGTTGGTGGATAATGAAAAAAACCTGCGTCATCTTTTTCAGAACTCGCCGTTGATGATCATCACGCACTGCGAAGACGAACAGATCATCAAAGAAAATTTAGAAGCATATAAAAAGAAGTTCGGAGAAAACATCCCGGCCAGCTGTCATCCGGAAATAAGAAGTGATCTTGCCTGTTATAAATCGTCGTCGTTTGCCGTGGAACTTGCCAAAGAATACAATACACGCCTGCATATTTTTCATCTTTCTACTGCGATGGAATTATCCTTGTTCGACAATACGATTCCACTGGAAAAGAAACGCATAACGGCAGAAGTCTGTGTGCATCATCTTTATTTTCAAAAAGAAGATTATGCTGAGCTGGGCAATCTGATCAAATGTAATCCTGCGATCAAAACATCCGAAGATAAAGACGCATTGTTTACCGCTTTACTCGATAACCGTTTGGATGTGATTGCCACGGATCATGCGCCGCATACGCTGCACGAAAAACATCAATCGTATTTGCAGGCGCCTTCGGGATTGCCTTTGGTGCAACACAGCCTCCTTATCATGCTGGATTTTTATCATCAGGGAAAAATATCGTTGGAACGCATCATAGAAAAAATGTGTCACGCTCCTGCACAATGTTTTCAGATTTACAACCGCGGATATTTGCGCGAAGGATATTTTGCAGATGTCGCTGTTGTAGATATCAACGCTTCCTCGACGATTGATAAATCCAATATTTTATATCAATGCGGCTGGTCGCCTTTAGAAGGAAAATCGTTCAAAGGGAAAGTGAACCAAACTTTTGTGAGCGGGCATTTAGCATACGACAACGATTCTTTCGATGAATCGATAAAAGGTCATCGATTGTTGTTCGACCGGTAAGTTTTTACCGGCTATTGCCCGTCGTTGTTGTCGCTGTTATTCGCTGTCGGCATATCTCCGTCGAAATAAACGAATTTGTCTTTCAGCGAGTTCAGCTCCATCGTGTAATCTTTCCCGTTTTCAACGATGTACAACATATTGTCTTTCAAAGTCCAGGTTCCTTGCAGTTGATAAACCAGCGGACCGGCATAAAACAGCGGGTCGACAGGTGTAACCTGAACAGTCTGAACATAAGAACCATCCTGGTTTAATTTCAGGATGTACTCTTTTTTAGCAATACCATTGTACATGGGATCATTGTGAAATACCTGTTCGTATTTCCATACCCCGAAAAGCATGTTACTGGAATTTAAATCTGCAGTTTTTTTACCTGGTTTGGACCATGATGGGAGAAGGCAAACTGCGAACACCAAAGCTAGTATAACTCTTTTCATAGCAGGTGAGTTTAAGTAGTGTCATAGAATGTTATTATCAGTTAATACAAGTATGTACGTGTATAGTTTTAAAAAGTTGCATAGAAGTGATAATGTTGCAAAAAATACCGGAAAACCTGTAAATACAGGAGTTCCGGATAATAAAAATTAGATATATTTTAAGTTAATCAGGAGGAAGAATGGCCTATACATAAACGAACGATGACGGGTTCTTTACTGTCCGTTATCTGCAGTTGGCATATCTCCGGCGAAATAGATAAATTTATCTTTCAAGGCATTTATTTCCATAGAATAATCTTTGCCGTTCTCTTCGATAAACAACATATTATCTTTCAAGTACCAGCGGCCTTCCAATTCATACACCAATGGTCCGGCATAAAATTTTTTATCGACAGGAATAATATGCACCGTTTGAGTATAGGTGCCATCCTGGTTTAGTTTCAGGATGTATTCTTTTTTAGAAACACCGTTGTACATCGGATCATCATGAAATACCTGCTCGTATTTCCATACGCCGTAGAATACATTGTTGGTTGTATACGCGGCAGTTTTTTTGTTTGGTTTGGCCCCTACTTGCAACAGGGTGATTGCAAACACCAGGGCTAGTATTACTCTTTTCATAGCACGGTGTATTTGTACTATGAATGTATATCCAATATAGTTCTTGACTTAAATCAAATGAGTGAACGGCTGGTTTTAATGAGTAAACGGCAATAAAAAAAGAAAGCCCGCAAAAACAGGCTTTCTTCTGATATTTTGTACCGCAAGGGGGCATGCCCCCTTGTCTATATTATGCAGGTTCTAAATCGCGGAAGATCGTAATGAATTTAAGCATAGCGCCCAAATTACTAATCTTGATCTTGCCCATCATAACAGCCATCTGGCGGTTAACGCGGCCTTCTTCCGCATCTTCAAAATCTGAAGCCGCTGCGGAGATCACACAATCCGGTTCTCCTTGCAGTCCTTCTGCCACGGTGCATTGTCCATTAGCAACGGAACAGGTAAATTCACCGCCGCCATCACCTTCTAATATAAATTGAAATGTTCCTGTAGCATCGCCGGCTTCATCGGCCTTAAAACGTTGTGGCAATCCTAATACGATTTCTCTTGCTGTCATCTTTTACTATTTATGAGGTTAATAAATTCTTCGTAATTCAAATCTATAAGATATTTTTCGAACTGCAAAATTTTTACCAAACGTTTGTTTTATAAATTTTATAATTTACTGATATTCAGTTAAATAAATTTGATTAACAATTATTTTACATCAAAAATGTAACCAAACGTTTAGTCAAAATACTAAATATTGTGCATATTTGTTTAAGCCAAAAGCCAACCCCGAATGTCTGTTATCAAATCCAGGATCAATCCCAACTCTGCAGCCTATAAGGAGAACTACCAGAAAATGCTGGCTAAGATTGATGAACTGAACAAACATTTGAAAGATTCCCGTTTCCAGGGCGAAGAAAAACACATCACCAAAGCCAAATCCCAGGGTAAATTCTTATGCCGCGAGCGAATAGAATTACTGCTCGATCAGGACTCCCCTTTTCTCGAATTATTGCCTTTAGCCGGTTTGGGTGTTAAAGGCGGATTTGGAACCGGAGGTACTATGGTGGCTGGCATCGGTTTCGTTTCCGGAAAAATGTGTTTGATCACGTCGAACGTAGGTACTAATAAAGGCGGTGCTATCGATATCGCTTCGTTGAAAAAAGCATTGCGAATAGCAGAGATCGGCGCAGAAAATAATATTCCGGGCATCAGTTTAGTGGAAAGTGCGGGCGCCAACCTCCCCGACCAGGCACAGGTGTTTAATCTCGGAGGAAATAATTTCAAAGAGATTACAAGACGTTCTAAAAAAGGAATTCCAACCATATCTATAGTATTCGGCAACTCAACGGCCGGCGGCGCTTACATTCCCGGCATGAGCGATTATACCATCTTCATCAAAAACAAAGCAAAAGTTTTTTTAGCAGGTCCTCCGTTGGTAAAAATGGCAACGAACGAAATTGTAGATGATGAAAGCTTAGGCGGCGCTGAAATGCACAGTAAAATTTCCGGTGTGTCAGATTACCTAGCACAGGATGAACTCGACGGCATTCGCATTGCGAGAGAACTGATAGCAAATTTCAATCTTAAGACAGTGGGTCATGACCCACTGCAAAAGGAAAATTATCAAGAGCCGCTCTATCCAATCGATGAATTGCTCGGTATCGTTTCTGTAGATACTAAAGTTCCTTTTGATTGCCGCGAAGTGATTGCACGCATCGTCGATGGATCGGAGTTTCACGAATTCAAAAAAGATTACGGAACAACTTTAGTTTGCGGTTATGCAAAAATTCACGGCTATCCTGTCGCGTTGATCGGCAATAACGGTGTGCTCTTCAGCGATTCTGCTAACAAAGGTGCGCACTTCATCCAGTTGTGCAATATGAACAATACGCCGATCATCTTTTTGCAGAATATCACCGGCTTTATGGTCGGCAAACAATACGAACAAGGCGGCATCATCAAAGACGGCGCGAAAATGATCAATGCTGTTTCCAATTCCGAAGTGCCGATGTTCACGCTCATCATGGGCGCAAGCTATGGCGCGGGCAATTATGCTATGTGCGGACGTGCTTACAATCCAAGATTTTTATTTACATATCCCAATTCTATGATCGCCGTGATGGGCGCAGAACAACTCGCCGGCGTGATGCAAATGGTAGGCAAAGAAGCGGCGGTGAAAAGCGGGCAGGCATATGACGAAGCGCAGGCAGCGCAGATGAAAGAGTTTATGAAAGCAGAAATTGAAAAACAAAGCAATGCGTTTTTTGCAAGCGGACAATTATGGGATGATGGTATTATAGACCCGAGAGATACGCGTCATGTGTTTGGGTTAGTGCTGGCATTGACATATTTGCAGGAAATAAAAGGAACGAACAGCTGGGGCGTTTTTAGAATGTGACGCGAGCGCAGTGAGCGTCATCCCGAGTGAAACGAGGGATCTTGTATAAAAGTTGAATTGTGAATTGTGAATCGTAATTCGTAATAGAAGAATAAAAAACAAGAAAAATGTTTGGAATTTTAATACTCTATTTTATTGCAAGGCCTTTTGCACGATTAGCAGTAATCAAAGATAAAAATAAATGGCTTTGGGGAATTTCAAGTATTTTGGTTTACTATGCCGGATCATTTTTAGGCGGAATTATTATCGCGCTGGTTATGCAAAATACTTCCCAATCTTCCATTGAAGATATGGACAATATTTTAATCGGAGTATTGGCTATGCCGTTTGGTTTGCTTCTCGCATGGCTTTATTACAAATTTTTGGAGCGTCAATGGAAAAAAGAAGAAGGATTTCAACAGCAGGATATCTTAGATGAAAATATAAATATTCCCAACTAATGCCTGAAAGAATAAATAAACTTCTCGTTGCCAACCGCGGTGAAATTGCCATTCGCATTTTCAAAACCTGCCGCGAGATGGGTATTTCTACCGTAGCTGTTTTTTCGGATGCTGACGAGAATGCATTGTTTGTAAAATGTGCTGATGAAGCCGTACGAATTGGAGGTAAACAACCGAATGAGTCGTATTTGTTAGCTGATAAAATTATTGAAGCTGCTAAAAAAACCGGCGCGAATGCTATACATCCGGGTTATGGTTTTTTAAGCGAGAAAGAACAGTTTGCTAAACGCGTCATCGATGAAGGATTAATTTGGGTTGGCCCGCATCCCAAAGCCATTGAAGTGATGGGTAGTAAGATCGGCGCGAAAAAAATTATGCACTCGCACCAGGTGCCCACTATTCCCGGTTACCAGGGCGATGATCAATCTGAAAAAACAATTAAAGCGGAAGCAGTAAAGATCGGATTTCCGGTTCTATTAAAAGCGAGTGCCGGTGGCGGCGGCAAAGGCATGCGCATCGTTCGCAAAGAAAGTGAACTCGACAAAGCGATTGCAGAAGCGAAATCAGAAGCCTTAAATGGTTTTGGTGATGATACGTTGTTGATCGAAAAATATTTTGATACTTCACGGCACGTAGAATTCCAGATCTTTGGCGATAAACATGGGAATGCTGTTCATTTATTCGAGCGCGAATGCAGCATACAACGCCGTTACCAGAAAGTGATCGAAGAAAGCCCCTCGCCTTTTATTACAGAAGCAACGCGCAAAAAAATGGGCGATGCGGCTGTGGCAGCGTGCAAAGCCATTCAATACGATAATGCCGGAACCGTAGAGTTTATTGTAGCTCCGGATCAAAGTTTTTATTTTTTGGAAGTGAATACGCGCTTACAGGTAGAACATCCTGTAACGGAAGAAGCGACAGGTTTGGATTTAGTTCGACTGCAAGTAGAAATTGCCCAAGGCAAAGCCATTCCTTTTAAACAGGAAGAAATCCAACAAAATGGCCACGCCATTGAAGTGCGCGTTTATGCCGAAGACCCGGCCAATAATTTTTTGCCGGTCAGTGGAAAAATTATTGATTGGGTTCCTGCGGAAATTGCCGGTCTTCGTTATGATACCGGCATCGAAAGCGGCAGCGAGATCTCCACGTTTTACGATCCGATGATCGCGAAGATCATCGCCAAAGGAAATGATCGTAGTGAAGCAATCTCTAAAATGACCAAAGCATTGCAGGAATTGGTACTGACAGGTTTTACTACAAACAAAAATTTTCTCACTGCTATTCTGCAGAACGCCGATTTTCAAAAAGGCGATTTCGATACCCATTTCCTTGACAAGAAATTCAATTACGAAGGCGAAAAATATCCGCAGGAAACGCTGGATATATTGACCGTCGCTTTGCAACATTACCGTTTCTTGCAACGGGAAAATAACCGAACGTTGGCAAAAGGCGTACCTGCAGGCTGGCGTAATAATTTCTACCAATCTCAACAGGAAAAATACAGCTTTGGCGGTTTCGAGTTTTTAGTGGAGTATACCAACAACAACGGAACACTAAATATTTCTTTCGCTGATAAAAAGTTTACATCTGTTCAAATCCGTCCTGAGCATGACGAAGGATGGAGCGTGTATGAAATAAACGGAATCCGCCGTCAATTCTGGTTCTCACAAAACGGCCATCAATATTTTGTTCATTCGCCAACATTAGGACAGATCGCATTATTGAGCATCGATAAATTTCCAAGTCCGGTAGAAGAAACGGTAAAAGGCGGTTATGCAGCACCTATGCCCGGTGAAGTAACATCTGTTCTCGTGAAAGCCGGTGACAAAGTAAAATCCGGCGATGCTTTATTGAAAATGATCTCGATGAAAATGGAAAACACGATTGAAGCGCATACGGACGCCGAAGTGGAAGAAGTGTATGTGAACGGCAAACAATTCGTAGAAGCCGGAACTTTATTATTAAAAATGAAAGAAAATTAAAACCACTGAGACACTAAGATCACAAGATCTCACTTAGTGTCCTTCGTGTCTTAGTGGTAAAAATAAAATGCGAACTATCATTGAAATATTGATCATCCTGATTGGACTGGAACATTTGTATTTCCTGTATTTAGAAATGTTTGCCTGGACAACGCGCGGACCGAAAGTTTTCAAAAATTTCCCCAAAGAATTATTTGAGCCCACCAAAGTATTGGCCGCCAATCAAGGTTTATACAATGGGTTCCTCGCAGCAGGCTTAGTATGGTCTTTATTTATTGGCGACCCTGCCTGGGAATTTCGCGTAGCAGTTTTCTTTTTATCCTGCATTTTAGTAGCCGGAATTTATGGCGCACTCACCGCTGATAAGAAAATATTTTTAGCACAAGGCTTATTGCCATTGATTACACTGATCCTGATTTTTATTCAACAGATATGATTTATCCATTTGGAAAATATTATTTATTTCTGGCATTTTTCTCCATTCTTATATTACTTTATTCATGTAATTCTAAGACTAAATATGTTGTATTAATGGTTAATGTATATGGTGCCGATACTATAAAAAATTTCCTGCTTTCAGATGATTATAGAGAAATTTCTAATAAAGAAGACGGAAACGACCTTCATAATCTTATTCTTGATCTATTTTCTCATACCATCTACTACAAGAACGTTCTTCCTGATAGTATAGGAAATTGTTTTTTTGACAGTATTCCAAAAATAAATTTTGAATATTTAATTATCGAGCCAAAATTTGGCGACTTAATATTGACTCCATCATGGGATAGATCGTATTTAAAATTTAAAGATAGAGACATAGACACTTTTAAATTTATTTATCATAAAAGCAATTAATAATACATGCTATACTCCAAAGAAGATATCACCAATTTTGCAGAACAGCATTTTGCGTTTGTGATCGTTGAAGAAAAGGACAACGTGCTAACGATTACCTTAAATCGTCCGGATAAACGAAACGCTTTTCACATGCCATTGGCCAACGAACTGGCTTATGCCCTCGCCTATGCACATTACACAAATAATATTTGGGCGGTAGTGATCAAAGCAAACGGACCGGTTTTTTGTGCCGGCGCAGATTTAAAAGCATTTGCCGGCGATGATACCGTAGAAAAACCATCGAGCATTCCTGTTCCCAAAGACATGGTAAAACTCGGCGAAGAATTCAACGGCCTGCACAAACCTTGTATTGCAAAAGTTCACGGCGATGTATATGCCGGTGGATTTTTAATGATTGGCGGTTGCACACATGTCATCACTATCGAACATGCTAAATTCGGATTGCCCGAAGTAAAACGCGGCATCTGGCCTTTCCAGGTGATGGCCACTTTAGAACCGCTGATGAATTCCCGGGAATTATTGGATCTCTGTATTCGTGCTAAAACATTGACTTCTTACGAAGCAAAAGACATAGGATTAGTATCCGAAGTGGTACGCGAAGAAGAACTGGAAGATGCCGTTCAAAAACTGGTGGAAGAAATCAAAGAACAATCGCCGACGGCTATTCGTTTGGGATTAAAAGCGTTCCAGGAAATGAAAAGTTTAAAGGCCGATGAAAAGCATAAATATTTACACGGCATGCTGATGCAATGTTTGTCGAGCAAAGACACAGCCGAAGGATTAGCGGCATTTAAAGAAAAAAGAAAACCGAATTGGACGGGAGAATGACCTCACCCCCTGTCCCCTCTCCAATGTGGAGAGGGGTGGCACAGAACGAAGTGAAGTGACGGGGTGAGGCAAAAAATAAATAATATGAGTAAAACAATTAGAATAGCAGGTGCACAGGGATTTTACGGCGATTCTCCGCTTGGAGCAATGGCTATCGCGATGGCGGGAGCAGCAGATTATTTGATGCACGATGCCTTAGCAGAACTCACACTATCTATTCTTCAAAAAGATAAATTGAAAGATCCGTCGGCAGGTTACGCGCGCGATATCGAGATACATGCACGTACGCTTTACCCTATGGCGTTCATGAAAGGAATAAAGATCGTAACAAATAGCGGCGGGTTAAATCCGGAAAGCGCCGCACAAAAAGTAAAAGAGATCCTGGAAAAATCGGGCATTAAAGGAATAAAAATTGCCACGATCACTGGCGACGATTGTGTAAATCGATTGGAAGAATTTAAAGAGAAAGGTTTATTGCTCGAAAATTTAGATTCCAATGAACCGTATCCTGCAAAATTTCCGGTAACGCACGCGAATGTATACACAGGTGCGCAAGCCGTGAAAGATGCGCTCGACCAGGGTGCGAATTTAATTCTTGCCGGCCGCGTTGCTGATCCGTGTTTAGCACTCGGTATTATGGCGCATGAATACGGTTGGAAAATTGACGACGCTTCTTCGCAGGAAGATTTTGATCGCATGGCATTTGCGATTGCTATAGGACATATTTTAGAATGCGGTGGACAAGCCAGCGGCGGCAACTCATACGCTGAATGGCCCATGCCATATAGCGTTTCCGATCTTGGATACCCGATCGCGCATGTCAACGAAGATTGTACGGCGACGATCACCAAAGTGGCAAACTCAGGCGGAAAAGTTTCGCGCAATACCGTTCGCGAGCAACTCGTTTATGAAATTCACGATCCATCCAATTATATCACTCCCGATGTAACCGTTGATCTCACGAATATTAAAGTTGAAGATATTGGCGAAAATCAAGTGCATGTCAGCGGTATCAAAGGCAGGCCTCGTCCTGAAAAATTGAAATTAGCTATCGGGCAAATGGAAGGTTATGTTACCGAACAGTTCTTCTTCTTCTCTTATCCGTATGCATACGACAAAGTGCAATTATTTATCAAGGCCGCAAAAGAAACATGGGCAAAACTGCCGGTGAAGATTGAAGAAATGCGTTTTAATATTTTGGGCGTAAATGGTTTGCATGAAGATGCCGTAGAAATTCCGCCAGCCGAAGAACTCAACCAACGCAGCGAATTGGGTTTGCGCATTGCTTTAAAACACCGCGACGATAAAAGCGGAAAAATGGCGATGGGCGGCATCGTTTGTTTGGGATTGAATGGGCCTCCGGGTGTAATTTCTGTTCCGGGTTGGGGCAATTTAAATCGCGCCATGCTGAGCTTATGGCCAACTTTAATTCCGAGAGAATTGATCAAACAGGAAGTAAAAATGATCGAACTGTAACCTCACCCCCTGTCCCCTCTCCAACTTGGAGAGGGGTGGCACTGAACGAAGTGAAGTGACGGGGTGAGGCAAAAAAAATAGAGTATGAAAACAGTAAAAATAATCGACATAGCAAGCGCTCGTAGCGGCGACAAAAATAATGTTTGCAACATCGGCGTGATGGCAAAATCGAAAGAAGATTATGCGACGCTGAAAAAATATCTGACGGCTGACCTTGTGAAAGTACATTTTAAAAACCTGATCAAAGGAAAAGTAGATCGATACGAATGGGATGCATTGGACAGTTTGAATTTCGTCTGCCACGAAGCTCTCGACGGAGGCGCTTCCCGAAGTATGCGCATGGATTCACTCGGAAAAAATTTCAGTTCACATTTATTGAGAATGGAAATAGAAATTGACTAATGACTGCGCTCGAATCATATTATATCACCGAAGACCATCAGTTATTTCGTAAAACGCTGCGCGATTTTCTTGATCGTGAAGTATTGCCGTTTGTCGATCAATGGGAAGAAGATGGTCAGTTACCGCACGACATCTGGAAAAAATTCGGCGATATGGGATTCTTCGGGATGACGCAGGAAGAAAAATATGGCGGCAGCGGTTTGGATTTCTGGTACGATATCATTTTTATCGAAGAAGTGAGCCTCTGCAATTCCGGTGGTTTCGGCGCCAGCATTTCGGCACATCCCTATTTGTCGATGTCGCATCTGAAGCACGAAGGAAGTTCATTCATCAAAGAAAAATATTTGCGCAAAGCCATCAGCGGCGAATGGCATGGCTGCTTAGCGATCACCGAACCGCATGCCGGCAGTGATGTTGCCGGAATAAAAACTACCGCTGTCCGCGAAGGCGATCATTATATCATCAACGGTAGTAAATGTTTTATCACGAATGGTGTTACTGCCGATTATATGGTCGTGGCCTGTAAAACCAATCCACACGCAGGCGCCAGCGGTATCAGTATGATCGTCGTCGATGCTAATTCACCGGGCATTACTAAAACTAATTTGAAAAAACTCGGTTGGAAAGCCAGTGATACGGCTGAGATCGCATTCGACAGCGTGAAAGTTCCGGCAGAAAATTTATTAGGCGAAGAAAATAAAGGCTTTTACTACATCATGCAGCGTTTTGAATTAGAACGTTTGACATTGGCTGTCGGTGCATTGTCCGCTTCCCAATACGCGATCAATTATACGCTGCAATACATGAACGAGCGCAAAGCATTCGGCAAAACGATCAATAAGTTCCAGGTTTTACGTCATCATATTGCACAACTGTCAGCAGAAGTAGAAAGCGTGAAAACATTTACCTATCACGTTTGTCAAATGCACGCCGATAAACATTACTGCGTAAAAGAAGCCTCCATCGCAAAATTGTTAGCCACTGAATTATCCGACAAAGTGATGTACCGCTGCCTGCAGATGTTTGGCGGTTATGGATATATCGAAGATTATAAAATTGCGCGCTGGTTCCGCGATTCGCGACTGGGAACCATTGGCGGCGGCTCTTCCGAGATCATGTTGGAGATCATTTCTAAAATGGTTATCGACGAAGTATCCTACGGTTCACAGTCGACGGTTGACAGATCACAGTTAACTATAGATGAGCTCTTTGCTTCGCTCCCATCGAGATTTAAAAAAGAAAAAGCAAATGGTTTGGAGATGAATGTGGGTTTTGAATTTGAAAACGGATTGCATTATTCCCTCGAAATAAAAAACGGTGAAGTAATGGCTACAACTTCTCCACTTACGACTTACGACTTACAACTCACGACTGACACATCAACTTATATCGGTGTAGAAACCGGAAAGATCAATCCCCAGGAAGCATTCATGAACGGCAAGATCAAAGTTTCTGATTTAGGAAAAATGATGCAGTTCAGCGGTTTATTTAAACGAATGAAATAAAAAATCATAAACACACAAACTCATTAACTCATAAATCAATTAATAAATATGGCATTGACAGAATCACTTAAATATTATTTCAACGAAGATCACGAAATGTTCCGCAAATCGTTGCGCGAATTTTTAGATAAAGAAGCAGCTCCGCACATTGAGCGCTGGGAAGCAGAAGGTAAGATAGACCGCGAATTCTGGAAGAAGTTCGGCCAGATGGGTTATTTCGGACTTTCCTATCCTGAACAATACGGCGGCAGCAATCTCGATTTCTTTTATGATGTGGTGATGCTGGAGGAAGTTTCAAAAATGTATTCGGGCGGATTTACGATCACAGCCGCTGTACAGGTTTTTATGAGCACACCTTATATCATGAATCACGGCAGCGATTATCTCAAAGAAAATTATTTAAAACCTGCGATCGCCGGCGAAAAGATCGGCTGTATCGGCATCACCGAGCCGGGAGCCGGCAGCGACGCGGCAAATATTCAAACACGTGCACGAAAAGAAGGCGATTATTACATCGTCAATGGTTCTAAAACTTTTATCACGAATGGCGTGTATGGCGATTTCGTTATTCTCGTTTGCAAAACAGATCCCGATGCTGGACCTGCGGGAGTTAGTTTACTTGTGTTGGATCTGAATGCTGAAGGCGTTACCAAAAACAAATTAAAAAAACTCGGCTGGCATGCTTCTGATACAGCCGAATTGCATTTCGACGATGTGAAAGTTCCCGTAAAAAATTTACTCGGCGATGAAGGGAAAGGTTTTTATTACCTGATGGGCGGATTGCAACTCGAGCGCTTATCCGGTGCCATTATGGGCTATGCCGGTTGCGAAGCAGCAATCCAATATTCACTCGATTACATGAGCCAGCGCAGCGCTTTTGGCAGAACGATCAATAAATTCCAGGTGTTGCGCCATCGTATTGCGCAACTCGTTTCCGAAGTAGAATCGATCAAATTTTTTGTGCTCCACACCTGCCGCATGCACGCCGATGGAAAATATGCCGTGAAAGAAAGTTCGATGGCGAAATTGCTGGCCACCGAGCTTGCTGATAAATGCATGTATCAATGCCTGCAATTTTTTGGCGGCTATGGATATATGGAAGAATACAAAATTGCCCGTGCTTTCCGCGATTCACGCATCGGAACCATTGGCGGCGGATCTTCGGAGATCATGCGCGAGATCATCGCTAAAATGGTGATCGACGACGTGAGTTATAATCGCGCCTCCTCTACCGTGGAAAGACCCGTCCTCACCGTTCAGGATATCTTTTCCACATTGCCTTCCCGGTTTAAGGCGGAAAAAGCGAAAGACAAAAACCTGAATGTTCATTTTAAGTTCTCCAGCTCCGATTATACCGTTCATATTAATAATGGCCATATTGCAGTTGACGCTGGCTTACAGGGCGATCCGAATTGCGTGGTGGAAACCGACGACGAAACCTATGTGGCAGTGGAAACGGGGAAATTAAACCCCCAGGAAGCCTTTATGAGCGGCAAAATCAAGGTTTCTGACCTGATGCAAATGATGGCTTTCGGGGGACTTTTCAAGAAACTGTAGATAAATTAACTTTTGGATTCTTATTTCCTCATTATCTTTGTAGTAAGATATAAAAGAGTATCTTCTTATTTCGCTGTAAATGAGGTCATTAAAACCGATTTTTTCAATTTCATTGCTCCTATTTTCCCTCTTGATTTTCAGCCAGAAAAACGCTAAAATCGGGGGCATCGGGGGATTATCAGTCTTTGACTCGGTAGCGCAACGTCCTATCATCAAAGCACTGGAGTACAATCATTATATCGATGCCAATTCTATCCGTCCCGGCGACCTGATCCTCGAAATCGACAAAATTCCCGTTCATAAAATGTCCTATGGCGAGATACTTGGACTGGTACAGGGAAATGTCGGTACGCCGATGAGCCTGAAAGTGCTGCGTTATAACGGCATCGAAAAATATTACGAGATCAATCGCATACGCGTTACACTGGATATGAACCCGACCTGGTGGCAGATCCCGGATTACAAATACCTGAGTCTGACCGACGGCATTAATTTCTTTGTGAAAGAATTGAAATGCAATTGTAAAAATTCTATTGATACCAGCGTACAGCCTTTGGTGCCGAATAAAATTTTCTACTCGCAATACATGATCCGCGGCGCATATGAATCGGTGTATATTGCCGGTGCGAAAGGCCGTTATAAATACAATTGCTCGTTTGTACAAACCGACGACCGTTCTAAAGCGGAAGGCATGTACAATTATATTAAAATACAATTGGCCAAACTCAATATCAAAAATGTAACGCTGACAAAAAACGAAAGCATTGCACCTGACAATAAAACATTGTCTTTCGTTACCAATGAAGTAAGCGATGTAAGCCTGGCTAACCTCAATATGCAGGTGAAAATGTTTAAGACCATGGATCCTGTCGAGAAAAAAGAACTCTGGAAAGTAGAGTTAGAACTGCAGATCTGATTTATCGAGATACGCCCCGCTTCTCGTTCCCAAATTAAATAAGACATCCAACAAACTCAGGTCCGGCGCAAACGCATGACGATCTGCAAAAACCTGTAAGTAGGGTGCTGTTTTTTCTTTTTTTTGAGAAGAAAATTTATTCCGAAGATCCTTTCCTGTAAATTCTCCCGGTTGTATAAAAGCTTCGCTGAAAGAATAATCAATCTTTCTTTTCAATACCGCATTGATCGCTTCAAAATATTTTACATTGAAATCCGTTAAAAACTCCATCTTCTTTTCATAAAACGGATGAAACACGGATTCATAATATTCAAAAAACGGCGCTCTCCGATAAGCGGATACCAAACTTGTCCAATGATCTTTCTGCCAGTTCTCGGCATAGGAAATGCGAATATCTTTCAGTATCTGTTTTTGCTGATCTTTCCCTTTTTCCAACGGGATGCTTAATCGCAAAATACCATTAGCTCCTAATATCTCGCAGCGATTTCTGTAACTTCTCTTTTCAAAATGAGAATGAATATCAAACACCACATTTTCTACGGATAAAATGGCTTTATAAAACGAAACCGGTCCGGCATATACAGGCTCTATCAGCAAGGTACTCATGCGGCAAATATATTTATTTTTGTTGGCTGCCTGATGTAAATGACGTATTTTACCGGTATGAAATGGATCGCGACACGAATAGCTATTGCTTTTATGCGACTGCTTTCCCGCCTGCCGTTTTCCGTATTATATGGCATCGCCCGTTTCCTGCAATTTTTCCTGGGCAAAGTTTTATCCTATCGTAAAATGGTGATAGAACTGAATCTTATATATACATTCCCCGATAAAACCAGCCGTGAATTGTGGGCCATCCGCAACAGATTTTATCGCCACTTATCCGATCTGATCGTCGAGTCCATAAAAAGCATCACTGTTTCAGAAAAAGAATTTCGCAAACACATACAACCCCACCACGATGCGTTACAACTGTATCGAAAATATGAAAAAACAGGAAAGCATATTTTTGTGGTGCTCGGACATTACGGCAACTGGGAATGGAGTGCATTGGCGGCAGCCCTGGAAAGCAAGTTGCCATTTTTTGCGCTCTATCAGCCTTCTAAAAATGAAGCCTTCAATAGTTTTATTGTGCAGACGCGCGGCCGGTTTGGCTGCCGTTTGATCGGCATGAACCAGGTAAAAACATTATATAGTGAATTACAAAAAAAATCATCCTTTGTAGCTTTCGTCGCCGATCAAACTCCGGTCAATATTGATAAAGCCTATTGGACTAAATTCCTGCATATGGACACACCGTTCTATAAAGGTTTTGCTACGATGGCCGTAAAAATGGATGCTATCGTGGTCTATGCTACGGTCAACAAAATAGAAACAGGATATTATCAATTAGAATTGCAGACGATCACGGAAAATGCTGCGACAGAAAGCGAAGATGCTATCACCGAAAAATTTGTGAGGATGCTGGAAAAAGACATTCAAAATAAACCGCAGTACTGGCTCTGGAGCCATCGACGCTGGAAAAGAGCCGGGATTAGTTATTAGTTATTGGTTATAAGTTATTAGGAAATCGTCACTCGTCTTCCGCCACCCGTCACAATTAAAATGATTATATTTATTGCCGATGAATAAACCCCGGGTATCAGTTGTTATTCTCAACTACAATGGAAAACATTGGCTGGAAAAGTTTCTGCCCAATGTCCTGGAAAAAAATTCCTATCCTCATTCGGAAATCATTATCGCGGATAATGCATCGACGGATGATTCTGTTGAATTTCTGAAAAATCAGTATCCATCCATACGCATCATTCAGAATAAAGAAAACACCGGGTATGCCGGCGGTTATAATGAAGCGCTGCAGCATATTGAATCGGATTATTATGTCTTGTTGAATTCCGATGTGGAAGTAACTGACAATTGGATAGAACAGGTGATCGATTACATGGAATCCGATCCGTTGATAGCAGCAGCACAGCCAAAAATTTTGTCGTTTGCCGAACGTGATACTTTTGAGTATGCCGGTGCTGCGGGCGGCTATCTCGATAAATTCGGTTATCCGTTTTGCCGCGGACGAATATTTGACACCTGCGAAAAAGACACAGGACAATACAATAGTAATTCTGAAATTTTCTGGGCCAGCGGCGCTTGTTTGTTTGTTAAAGCGCAACTATATCATGAAGCGGGAGGTTTAGATGCCGATTTTTTCGCGCACATGGAAGAGATAGATCTTTGCTGGCGATTGAAAAATCTGGGATATAAAGTAGGTTATTGCGCACAAAGCACCGTGTATCATGTAGGCGGCGGAACCTTAAATAAAAGCAACCCGAAGAAAACCTTTCTCAATTTTCGTAACAACCGCGCGATGATCTATAAAAATGCTTCGCTTGGAAACATCATCAAAATAGAAATTGCCCGCGATTTCCTCGACCTGGCTGCTGTTTTGGCCGCTATATTTAAAGGCAATTTACCGGAAGCCAAAGCGGTTTTGCGTGGCATCTGGCATTACCTGAAAAGCATCCAGCATATCTTACATAATAAACGGAAAGAGATCAACATACAGAAAAAAATGGCTTCTGAAAACCCAAACCATGCCGGCGTTTACAATGGCAGTATTATCTACTCCTATTACGTGCGGAAAATAAAAATATTCTCTAAATTACCGGTGTCAAAATTCTTTGTAAAGTGAAAACATTCATCATCGGTGCATCCGGTTTGGTTGGCGGCAATTGCCTCGCTTATTTTAATGAAAAAGGTTGGGAGAATGTCGGCACATATTTTTCTTACCCAACTCCGGATACCGTTTATTTTGATACGCTGAACCTGGCCAACGAAAAAAATTTCGATGTACAATCTTTTCATCCGGATGTCATCGTTCATTGCGGTGCCTTGACACATGTAGATTATTGCGAACAACATCCGGAAGAGAGTTATGAAAAAAATGTTGTAGCTACTGAAAATATCATACAGCTATCGAAAGAACTAAACTGTAAACTGGTTTTTATTTCTACCGATTATATTTTTGATGGCATCAACGGCCCTTATGATGAAAATGCCAAAGCTAACCCGCTTTCCGTTTATGGAAAACATAAATGGGAAGCTGAACAATTAGTCATGGCTGCATCTGCTAAGAACCTGGTCCTGCGAATTACGAATGTTTACGGCGATGAGATACGCGGTAAGAATTTCGTGGCCCGTATTTTCGAACAAGCGATGAATCATCAAAAGCTAACGCTCAAATTGCCGGTTGATCAATACGCTACGCCGATCAACGCACACGATATTGCACGTTGTTTGTATTTATTGCTAAAAGATGATAAATCCGGCGTTTACAATATTTCATCAAGCGATTTCCTGAACCGTGTGGAATTGGCGATGAAGATCATCGGTTATTTCCCAGATGCCCAATACGATTTATTCTCTATGTCGACGCAGGAACTGAACCAACCCGCTCCCCGCCCGCTCAAAGGCGGGTTGAAGAACGACAAATTTTTGCGCGAATACCCGGCGTTTGAATTTTCTACGGTGGACGATTATGTATCTGAAAAAATAAAAAAACAACTGGAACTATGAAAAAGTATTTTTATCTCTCCATGATTACCTGCCTGGTAATTGCCTGTGTGGATCATAAAGATATCCGGGGCTATTGGCACACAGAAGACAACAAAACGACTATACGGTTTAATGATTCTATCTTTTTTGACCCGATGGATACGCTTACGCCATACTATCACTATTTGATCAGAAATGATACAATTTACAGCCGGGTTTACAGTGAAACTTCCGTGGCGTATGTGATCAAATATTTTAATAAGGATACGCTGATCGTTGAATCGCCTAAAGGCCGGATTCGGCTGATCCGGGATAAAAAATGATAAATTTATTCTACATTTACTTAAAATAAAGAACATGCGTAGCTACAAAATATTTTTCACGATGTTGCTGGCCGGAACGCTCATCATCGCCTGCAAATCATCCAAGACATCACAAAAAACAGAACCCGAGAAAAAGTACACTACGGAGTACACTTATACAAAAAACATCAAAGCTATCATCGATCCATCCTGTGGTACTAAATGCCATCGTGCGGAGAAGCAGGCCGGCGGTATCGATCTCAGTACCTTTGAAGGCGTACAAAATGCTACACTACACGGTAAACTGATCGCTGCCATTAAACACGAACCGGATGCAAAACCGATGCCGCCCAATGGCGTTAAAATGGATACGATCTTTGTTCAGATGATTGAAGACTGGGCAAAAGGCGGAGCACCGCAATAGGAATTTACGATGTACGAATTACGATTTAAGAATTATAAATCTTACTTCTTAAATCTTACATTTTTCTTACCTGTTTTTTAGCACATCGATAATCGACAAATACATGCCGTCGAAATAATCCGGCAGCTTATTTTTAGGAACCCAGATAGCCTGTTCAATATCTTCATCGGTTTGCGGGATCAGATCGCCTTTAAAAGAAGTATGCATCAGGAACCAATGCGAAATTTTCATCGCATGTTTCCCTTTTAGTAAATAAGAATGATAGGTCGCTTTATTTTCTAATCCCTTAAACGTAATGGGATGCAAAATGCTCAGCCCGGTTAAGCCGGTTTCTTCTTCCACTTCCCGCAGCGCCGTTTCTTCTATACTTTCACCATCCTCTGCTTTTCCTTTAGGCAGATCCCAAAAACCTCGACGAAAGATCAATAGCGTTTCTGCATGATCATTTTCCACCAAACCGCCTGCCGCTTCCAGGCATTCAAACAAGCTCAGCAGCTCTTTTAAAATGATTTCCGGGTCTTTTCCAAAGATAATACAGTCGCTTTTATTAGTATCTTTAAACAAGACGTTTTCCAGCAGGTTTTGGAGGTCTTTTTTGTTGCGATATGGGATTATAATATATTCATTATCATGACTTAAAACGTTTTCCACCCTCGATGGATTGGTAACTAAATATACCGTCTTATTATTGATAAAAAGTTTATACATTTGATGACTTATGGAAAATATAGCGTATAAGCAACGGCTCGCCGAATATCTCCTGCAAATTAAAGCAATTCAACTCAACACTCAAAATCCTTTTACCTGGGCATCCGGCTGGAAATCGCCTGTATATTGCGATAATCGCAAACTGCTTTCCTACCCGGATGTGCGCGAATTTGTACGTGATGGCCTGGTGATGCTGGTGAACGAATATTTCCCTCAAGCTGATTATATCGCCGGTGTGGCTACGGCGGGCATTCCGCATGCTGCATTGATCGCCAATGACCTGCATCTGCCGATGGTATACGTTCGGTCTAAACCAAAAGAGCATGGCACCGGGCAAATGATAGAAGGCGATCTGAGACATGGCTCGCGTGTAGTGGTGGTGGAAGATACGATCTCTACCGGCATGAGCAGCCTGAAAGCGGTAAACGATCTGCGAGATGCCGGAGCTGAAGTGATCGGAATGGTGGCTATTTATAAATACGGATTTGACATCGCTCAAAAACGTTTTGAAGATGCCGGCGTTGTATTAAAGACACTGACGAATTACAATATATTGATCCAGGTTGCAGCGGAAACAGGTGCGATCTCGAAAGAAGAAATGGAAACGCTGAATGCGTGGCGGAAAGATCCGGAAAACTGGAATAAATAAAGTGTATGTTGTTACTGATTGATCTGTTGAGTTGGAAAACCTGGTCCATCCCCGTTATCGACGGGTTTATTGGATGGATAACGACATGGCTGGCTATACGCATGCTCTTCAAGCCGAGAAAACCCATTAATCTTTTTGGCCTCTATACCTTCCAGGGAATTTTTCCGAAAAACAAAAAACGCATCGCCGCTAATTTGGGCCGTATTGTACAGCGCGATCTCATTAATTTTACCGATATCAAAGGACGCTTGCAGGAAGGCGACGCCGTTAAACATTTCCGCGATGAAATTGCTGAAAAAGTAGATGATGCCATCCGCGACCGCATTGAAAAAAGCCCGATACTCGATGCTATCGTCCCGGAACAACTGATACAATCCGTTCACAAAACAATAGTCGACGAGATTGAAAAAAACCTGCCCAATGTTCTCGGCAGTTCGGTGGAAAAAATCGCGGAAAAATTAGATATCGAACAGCTCGTCAAAAGTAAGATCGAAGCCTTTTCCGACGAAAAGCTCGAAAACATGTTGCTGAACATTACTTCTAAAGAATTTACTTTTATAGAGATCCTCTGTGGGATACTGGGTTTTCTTATCGGTATAATTTTAATGCTGATACAAAACATCAACTAGCCCGTCCTATAAATAACCATTCTTTTTTTTCGCTATCTTTATCATACCAACTAAAAAATCTATGAAAGGAATTTTCATTTTCAATGTTTTCCTATTTTTTATATTGAATGTTCAGGCTAAAACGACAAGCGACAGCTCACAAAAAAAGATACAGCCCTTTTTCAAGACAGAATTCGGAACCGGTGTCAGCAGTGTTATTTATACGGATAATGTCTTCAAGCATAAAGCCTTTGTTGGTAATATGATAAATTTCGTGGCCGGTGTAGACGTAAAAAATATTTCTTTCAGTTCAGGGATCGGTTTGCTCACTATAGGCCATAAAACTAAGGACGTTATATTTTTCGAACCTATAGATGATCCAGCTAATGCCCTGCCCTATACCTTTGACTTTTACGCTGAAAATATCTATTTCAATATACCCTTGATGCTGAGCTACCATCCCAAGAAAAAGAAAATTTACCCACTATTGGAATTCGGGTTGAACAATCTTTTTTATGTCGGCGAGAAATACAAATACAAGCGCTCTACTTACACTCCATACGATGGTCAAAAAGGGTTTGTTCATGCAGATGCCGGCTTCAACCCACGGAAATACCTTCCCGCCATTTCTGCTTCAGTTGGATTAGGCATTCAACTAAAAAAAGGGTTTACCTATGAAATAGCCGCGAACTATGTGCAAATTGTTGCTGCTTCTTATAAGTTCAAAAACCGGCTGGATAATATGTCAAAAAATTTTCCATGGATGTTTGGCATCAAAACAGGATTCACGTATAATTTTCCGGGTCATTAAGTTTTTTTCTTATCTTTAAGATAGAAGTCTAAAAACTATGAAAAGAATTTTCGTTTTCACTGTTTTCCTATTTTTTATATTGAATGTTCAGGCTAAAACGACAAGCGACAGCTCACAAAAAAAGATACAGCCGTTTTTTAAGACAGAATACGGAATTGGTGTCAGCAGTGTTATTTATACCGACAATATTTTAAAACATAAGGCCTTCGTCGGCTATACCGTAAATATAGTTGCTGGCATACAAGTCAAAAATCTTTCATTCAGTTCAGGTATCGGGTTGCTCTCCATCGGTCATAAGATCAAAGACCTTACCATCTTCGCACCGGAAGATAATCCCCCTTATTTTATTGCAGGCACAGCTGACCTTTACGAAGAAAATATGTACTTTAATATACCTTTGGTGTTGAGTTACCATCCTATGAAAAACAAAATTTACCCGTTGTTAGAATTCGGGTTAGACAATCTTTTCTACCTGGGAACAAAGTACAAATACAAACACTCGAATTTACCGGAATACAAGAAAAATAAAGGATTTAATACTGCAGGCAACAACAGTTACGCCCGTAAGTATCTTCCGGCTATTTCCACAGCTGTTGGAATGGGTATTCAACTAAAAAAAGGATTTACCTATGAAATATCCCTGAATTATATACAGATTATAGCCGCTTCTTTTAGGTTTAAAAATCGTCCCGATCTTCTATCCAAAGATTTTCCATGGGAATTCGGGATCAAAACAGGATTTACTTATAATTTCCCCGGTCATTGATTCATCTATGATCAGTTCATTGGATAATCAAACAATTTTTTGTTTATTTATATACTACAAATCTCTGAATGAAACAATTTATCAAATGGCTTGATTCAGAACACAATGAAGGACTGCATGAATTGATGACCAACCAGGTTTATACAGCCGTGTTGGGTACCATTATATATATGCTGTTCGACTGGGTGTATAAAATCTATATCAACCGGGTTTTTAATTTTGATATTTTTATACGAACGGCTTATTTGCTCGTAGGCATTGCATTTTATCTCTCTGATTTTTATTATATCAAAAACTCCAAACCTTACCGCATCTGGTATTTTTTATTCGACCTGGTTTTTATGATCTGCATGTTGTATTCTGCAAAAGTTTTGAATATCGAGTATGCCCATGATGTAAAAAAATTGCCGCCTTTTCATCTCGGCCAGGTTCGGTACAGTTACATTATATTCCTCGTGTTGTATACGTTCTGGGACATCCGCGAATTGATATCCAGCTATAGGAAAAAAGAGGAAACACTGGGCTATTTTATAGAAGTTATCATTTGGGATTTTAGTTCATTGGCTGCTTTGTTTCTCATTCCCTCCGGTTTAAAATTCCAGGGATTGACTTTACTCATCATCCTGATCCTGTCTACTATATGGTTTGGTTCTATAGCTACACGAAAATCGACACACGAATCTTTTATTACACGTGAAAAATTACAGCGGATACGAAAAAAGATATTTTGATATCAGGAAGACATCTTTTACCTTTAAAAGAAAAAATGAACACGCCACTAATATCAGAATTTACATATAACGCTTCGCCGGAAAAAATCTGGAAAGCGCTGACCGATAAAGAACAAATGAAAGAATGGTATTTCGATATCAATGAATGGAAACCGGAAGTGGGAAATGAATTCAGTTTTTATGAGCCGGGTGGAAACCAAAAATTTTTACACCGCGGACAGATCACTGAACTCATCCCCAATGAACGACTGCAACACACCTGGTATTATCCGGAAAGATCAAAAGGCGTGTCTACCGTTACCTGGAACCTCACTCCCGAAGGCGATCAAACAAAAGTGACACTCACCCACGAAGGATTGGAAACTTTTGCCGACGGAGGTGCAGATTTCGATCCCAAAAATTTTGAAGGCGGCTGGAAAGATATCATGAGCAGATCGCTGAAAGAGTATGTAGAGAAATAAACCTTTCTTTTTTCTTACTGTTTGGTAAATATGATCCGTAAACTGAAATCGGGCGAATATCGTCTTTATTCGCGAAAGAAAGATCCCAAAACCAACAAACGCCGCAACCTCGGCACTTTCAAAACATTAGCTGCTGCAGAAAAACACGAACGCGAAGTGCAGTATTTTAAACGCCATTAATTGCGTATCTTTTCGCCATGCTTACGTACATGGGATATTCGCAGGCTGACAGGCAACTTCCTTATGCCCGTTTTTACAACGAAAACATTGCACCCGTTCCGCCGCATATCGCGCAAGCATTACTCTCTCCTTTATTGCCGGGTACTTTACTTTCGTTGGAAGAAGTTACACAAATGAGTAATGACGGTTATGCAGCCGCAGAGAACGGTTATACATTGGAACCTGACGGTTCCGCACGAGTCGCCATACATACACTAATGCCGCGCGTAACACCTCCTATGTGGGATTGGTGGTTTGGCTGGCATGGTTGCCGCGCCGATCGTTATAAACTCTGGCATCCTATAGCACATCGCAGTGCGCAATGGAAAGACGGCAAAGATGATATCGCTTATATCGGAAGAACTTCGCTGATTGAAGAATACATTGGTAAAAGTTTAGAAAAAGTGTCTATACGTTTTGTTGATCCTTCAGAATTGGGTTTACAAAATTCCGCTGATGCCGTTTACATCTGCGCGCGTGTTGGCTATTCACAATTTCCGCTGGATTACGGATGGCTGCTACATCAAATAAGAACAACAAACGATGGTGCGGAAATGCGTTCTCGATTCTGGTTGGCGGGAGAGCAAATACAATTGCGTATGCCGGGAAGTGTTCCATCTTATCTTTCTAAAGTGCTTCCCTATTTGCGCCGCGTTCAAAAACAGCAGGCCACTGATCTCCTCGCACATTGTTATGAAGAGATGAATCATCTTGCCGGATTTTTACCCGAACTTTACCAGGAATTTCATGCATGATGAATATACAAGGCCGCATCATACTTTCTACTGACAAAGATTTTGACCGATTAGTATTGGGAACAATGTTTAATAAAGTCGATCCGGTACAACGTCCTTCCTTGATGGTGCAACCCAAATGCGTCGAAGATATAATTGCGATTGTCAAACACGCTAAAGAGACCGGCAAAAAGATCAGCATTTGTTCAGGCGGACATTCATGGTCGGCGAATCACATCCGCAATGAAAGCATTTTAATCGACCTATCCAATTTCAATCAATTTGAAATAGATAAAGAACAACAAACAGCAATAGCCGGTCCGGCAGTTGGCGGCAGCATTTTACTGACTGAATTATATAAGCATGAATTATTTTTTCCTGCAGGTCACTGCAAAGGCGTTTGCATCGGCGGTTATTTATTGCAGGGGGGATTTGCGTGGAATGGTCGTAAACTCGGTATGGCCTGCGAAAGTGTAACAGGCATTGATGTAGTAACTGCCAATGGAGATTATATTCATGCTAATGAAAATCAAAATTCTGATCTTTTCTGGGCGGCACGCGGTTCAGGCGGGGGATTTTTTGGTATAGTAGTAAGATTTCATCTGAAATTATATCCATTGCCTAAATACCGCGGCATGATGACGCATGTTTTTGCGATGAAACATTTGGAAGATGTTTTTCGCTGGGCATATGAAACCGGGCCTTTTATTTCACCTGCTGTAGAATTTCAAATGCTGATGAGCCGCAATACGCTGAAATTTTTAGTTCCGGGCATTGAAGCTGCAGCGCCAGTGTTTGCTGATACGAAAGACGAGTTGGAAGAAGCAGTTTCATTCATGCGAAACAGCCCCATCAAAAAGAAAGCGTATTTCAAAACGCCATTATTGGACCCGGGAATTAAGATGTACTATAATTTCGCAATGACGCATTACCCGCATGAACATTATTGGGGCGTCGATAATATGTGGACGAATGCGCACATCGATGAATTGATTCCGCACCTGAAACAAATAGCAACTACACTCCCGCCCGCGCCGGCGCATGTATTGTGGCTGAATTGGTTTCCGCCGGAAAATCGCCCTGATATGTCATTTTCTATGGAAGACAATATCTATATCGCTTTGTACGGTGCGTGGAAATCGGAAAAAGATACCGCGAAATATAGCAGTTGGGCGACGGACCATATGCAAAAGATGTCGTACTTATCCAGTGGCATACAACTCGCGGATGAAAATTTACATAAACGCACAGCGCGCTTTATGAGTGAAGATCATTTGAAAAAATTGGATGCGATCCGGCAGGATTATGATCCGCAAGGATTATTCAATGCCTGGCACAGCCGGCCTGTTTGATTAGAACTTCGCCGGGCAACCGTACATTACATTTTGCCCGAATTCTTTAGTCGTTACCACCAGCTTATCAATCTTAGCTGATTTCAACAAACAAACAATAATACCGTGGCAGGTTTTGGTTTCACCCGGTTTGTACGGCAGGCTGAAAAACTTCTGCGATTCATCATAGATAGCTTTAGATTTATCGGGTTGAGCCGGTTCTGTTTTCAAATACACAGAACCCATCGACAAAGCAAACTGCGAAGAATATGCTTTGAAAGCATTATCCGGGCTGTATAATTTCAATGAAACAAAAACCGCTTCCGACGGATCGATCTTGATGTCGTGTGTTGTTGTATTAGTTGCAGAAATTTCCAGTTCCGCCAATTCGTAATTGAATCGCTGTGTAATGGTATCCGGGATAATAACAGGAACGCCTCTTGGAATTGGAAAGCGTGTCATCTTCCCGAATTTTATTTTCAAACCATTGGAGAACAACACTTCATTTTCTGTTTCCTGGAAAGTATACAAGTTAGAATTGGTTACTAAACTCGCATAAATGATAGAATCCTTTTTGCGTTGTTCGGCAGTTTTATCTACGGGTGCCGTTGTGGTGACCGGTGGCTTAGCGCCTGCGTTCATTATAAGCCCTGCTGAGAAAGAGAGCAAAAAACATATAAAAAGAACGAATTTATTCATGACTCGGATATTTTAGACGTCCACAAATATCATAAATTATGCCATTATTTTACAACATTTCAAACTGTGCCGTAAAGTGGCGTAGCAGTGGCGCTTCCGAAACTATTTTCAAGCCTTGTACCGCTTCCCTCCTTTTATATACTTCGATGATCACTTCGGCTACATAATCAATATGGCTTTGCGTATAGACACGGCGTGGGATCGCTAAACGAACCAATTCCATGGGCGGCGAAATCAAAGAGCCGTCGTCATTATATTTTCCAAACATCACCGAGCCTATCTCTACGGCACGGATACCTCCTTCAATATACAATTCACAACAGAGCGCCTGACCGGGATATTCGTTGGGTGGAATGTGCGGCAAAAAAGCTTTGGCATCCAGGTAAACAGCGTGTCCTCCGGTAGGTTTGATAAAGGGAACGCCGGCTGCCTCCAGTTTTTCGCCGATGTATTCGATACTGCGGATGCGATACTGCAAATAATGTTCATCCATTATTTCATGTAAACCGATCGCAATGGCTTCCAGGTCGCGACCTGCCAAACCACCGTAGGTTGGAAAGCCTTCCGTAATAATTAATAAGTTGCGGCATTCCAGTGCAAGCTTTTCATCGTTCATTGCCAGGAAACCTCCGATATTGGCGAATGCATCTTTCTTCGCGCTCATCGTGCAGCCATCTGCATAAGAAAATAATTCGTTGGCAATTTCCGGAACCGGTTTGTTTTGATAACCATCTTCTCTCAGTTTGATGAAATAAGAATTCTCAGCAAAACGGCAGGCGTCTATAAATAAAGGGATATTATATTTTTTACAAACTTTTTTTACCGCACGTACATTTTCCATGCTCACCGGTTGACCGCCGCTGGAATTATTGGTAACCGTAATGATCACCATCGGGATGTTTTCCGGTTTCTTTTCCTGTATACATTTTTCCAGGGCCTCTACATTCATATTTCCTTTGAACGGCGCCACTAAAGACGGCTGCTTTCCTTCTTCGCATAAAAGGTCGATGCCTTCCGCGCCGGAGAATTCAATATTCGCTCTTGTTGTATCAAACAAGGTATTGCTGAGGAAATATTTCCCTTTTCCGCCAAGTATACTGAACAATATTTTTTCGGCGGCACGGCCCTGGTGCGTAGGAATGATATGCTGCATGCCGGTGATACTTTTCACTGCTGCTTCAAATTTGAAAAAGCTATTGCTACCGGCGTAGCTTTCATCTCCGGACATGATGCCCGCCCATTGATCGCTGCTCATGGCGCTGGTTCCACTGTCGGTTAAAAGATCGATGATCACATGCTGCGCTCTTATCAGGAAAGAATTATAATATGCGTCTTTGAGTATTTGCGTGCGTTCTTCACGCGTGGTAAAATAAATGGGTTCTACCGATTTTATTTTAAAAGGTTCAATGATCGTTTTCATAAATAAATTTTTGAAGAAAATAATTGGATCCGCAGAAAACAGAGTGTTTCAGGTGGGTTTTCGGATAATATTTTTCCAGATATTCATACTTAAATGTAAAGAAATAATTTGATATTTGAAAGCCGTTAATCCACAATAGAACAGCCATGTTAGACAAAATACTGGAGGTATACCAGACCTCTAAAAATTACCCGGAGATCGTGCTTCGTTTTATTACGATGGGCATCACTTCGTATACCGTAGATGTTGAAACGGGAACGGTTACTTATCGTCGTGCGAATGGAGAAAATTTTATTCATCTCGGCAAAGAAATTTTACGCGATGTACAACCGAAGTTTGATGTTGAAGCTGTAAAAAACGCGATCATCGATAACCAGCAGGGAAAATCGGATTACCCGGTATTTATGAATAGTATTGCCAAAGCCGGCGTGCGTTTTTACGAAGCGACGCTGGAAGGAAATAATAAACGCGTGACCTATGTCGGGCTCGGCGATAAACATGAAGAACGAATTCCTTTATAAAAATTTTATATGTCGATAGCAAATACACCAAAGCCGCCATACTACGCCGTTATTTTTACGTCGTTTCGTACGGAAGGTGAAAACGATTATGCAGCGATGGCAGATCGCATGGAAGAATTAGCCGCACAACAAGATGGATATCTGGGCATAGAGAGCGCCCGCGATGGTTTGGGCATCACCGTATCTTATTGGAGAGATCTCGAGTCGATAAAAAACTGGAAACGCAACGAAGAACATTTAATCGCGCAGCAAAAAGGCCGCTCCGCCTGGTACAGTTCGTTTAAGATCCGCATTTGCAAAGTGGAACGCGAATACGGATATGAAACATCAGTGTAATAAAGTGACAATACCTTTTTTCTCTACATATTTTCCATTGTAGCATCGATAATGCACATAGAAGATGTAACTATCCACGAGTGCTTCTGTCCCTTTGAATGTCCCATCCCAGCAGTCATTCACATCTTCGGTTTCAAAAACACGTTCGCCCCAGCGATTGAATATGGAGAAATGGAATTCCGTTAGCAATAACGGATCCAGCAATCCAAAGCAATCATTTAGGCCGTCATTATTAGGCGTAAAAGCGTTGGGAATAAATAAATAATTGGCGTTGCATTCATCTACCAAATTTACCCTCGCTGATTTGCTTGTCTTGCATCCTTTAGAATCGATCACGAGAATATTAAATAAGGTAGGTGTGTCAATGATTGCTGTAGGAGTCAGTGTGGTTGAATCAATCAGAACATCAGATGGTGTCCAGGTGAAGACAGCATAAGGATTTCGCACGGTAGCATCTAAGTGCACCTCTCCTCCTCGACGTACGGAATCTTTATCCGCGCTTAGACCTACTTCCGGGTTTGGGTTTACATGGATCTCCACGGTGTCGTGTTTCATGCAATTTTTTCCGTAGTTCATCGTAACATCCATAAACCCTGATGTGATATTTGAAATTACTGCCTGGTCCGTATTATAGGTAGTGACCATATCCGTTCCGTTTCTCCAGGTGATGGTATAATCATAGCCATAGCTATTAACAGACATATCCAAAACCCTGGAATCACCCGAGCAATATTCTATAACCGGTTTTAAATAATCCAATTTGTAGACTGTCATATATACTGGTGTGCTAAATGCCGGGTTGATGCGCGTACACATTTCAGAGCTTACCAATTTTACAAAAACACTGTCCTTATCTTCCAGGCTGTTATTGGTATAGGTGTTCTGATCGGTTCCTACAGGGGCTCCATTCAAATACCATTGATAATGCGGCGTAGTTCCTTCATTCGAAGGTGTAGCTGTAAAAGTAACAGAAGTTCCATAACAGATATCATTCTTATCAGCCGTTACGTTAACCTCTACTAACAATAAAGGTTTTACAGTAAGATCTAAATGCACTACGCTATCACAACCCAAACTGGTTTGTAAGGTAACGGAATACTGACCGGTAGTTGGAAAGTTCTGGCCTCCTATAGTTACCGTTTGTCCATCACAAATTATCTGACGTACATTTGTTGATTTGGTGGGATTGACAAAAACGGATGCTATAGCTGTATTCTTACATCCGTTGACATCTGTACCTGTCACTGTATAATTTGTATTTGAATTTAATGGCGGAGTTGTTGCGGAGTTTCCTGCTGGCAGACCTCCTGTCCATGAATAGGTATTTGCACCATTAGCATTTAATGTTGCCGTATTTCCTGCACAGATCGTTGGAGAATTTACGGTTACAGTTGGTTGCGGATTTACAGTTACCGTACTCAATGCCGTATTGACACATCCTTTTGCATCGGTTCCTGTAACCGTGTAATTGGTTGTTGAAGTTAGTACAGGCGTTGTTACGTTTGCACCATTCGGCAAACCATTTGTCCATGTATACGTTGTGGCGCCTCCTGCTGACAAATTCGCCGTAAAGCCGGTACAGATAGCCGGGGAATTTACCGTTACTACGGGCAATGGATAAACTATAATCGTAGACACAGCAGTATCAGAACACCCTGTTGAAGTACCGATCACCGTATAAGAAGTCGTATCATGTAAAACCAGAGTCGTCACATTTTGATTAGATGGTAATCCTCCGCTCCAGGTATATGTTGTCGCACCATTGGCTGTAAGCGAAGCTGTTTGTCCATCGCAAATTGCCGGAGAATTTACCGTGACTATGGGTGTTGGATTTACAGTTACCGTAGACACAGCAGTATCTGAACAACCTACGCTACCGCCGATAACCGTATAATTTGTTGTGTTGTTCAGCGAAGGAGTCGTAACGTTTGCATTTGATGGCAGTCCACCACTCCAGGTATACGTCGTAGCTCCAACAGCGGATAAGGAAGCTACATTTCCGGAACATATAGTTGGTGAGTTTACAGAAATGACCGGCGTTTGATTGACGGTTACTGTTGATATTGCTGTATCTAAACAACCATTCGTCGAACCGATCACGGTATAATTTGTCGTATTGTTTAATGCAGGTGTTATTACACTTGCGTTTGATGGCAATCCTCCGCTCCAGCTATAAGTACTGGCTCCATTTACAGTTAATGTTGCTGTATTACCGGAACAGATCGTTGGAGAATTGACATTGATAACCGGCGTCAGATTTACGGTTACAGTTGATGTAGCCGTATCTGAACAACCAATTGACGTACCGATCACCGTATAAGATGTAGTTGTATATAAAGCGGGTGTTGTAACATTCGCGCTCGATGGTAAGCCTCCTGTCCATGTGTAGGTATTTCCACCTGTTGCAGATAAGGATGCCTTATTCCCGGAACATATAGTTGGCGAATTCACATTGACGTTTGGATGAGGATTTACAGTAATGGTGGATATGGCTGTATCAAAACATCCTGTTGAAGCACCAATCACGGTATAAGATGTAGTGCTATATAATGCAGGTGTTGTAACATTCGCATTTGATGGCAATCCACCACTCCAGCTATAAGTTGTTGCACCCGTTGCGGATAAGGATGCGGTATTACCTTCACAAATGGTTGCTGAGTTTACATTAACAACCGGTGTTGGATTGACTGTTATAGTAGTTGTTGCTGTATCTGAACAACCGATGGAAGTGCCAATCACCGTATAAGATGTAGTGTTGTTTAATACAGGTGTTGTTACCGGTGATCCGTTTGGTAATCCGCCACTCCAGGAATAAGTTGTAGCGCCTGTTGCCGTTAATGATGCAGTATTGCCCGAACAAATTGTTGGCGAATTGACATTCACATTCGGATGAGGATTGACAGTAACGGTTGCTACGGCTGTATCGGAACAACCTGCGCCACTTGATCCGATCACCGTATAGCTTGTCGTGCTATTTAATGCAGGCGTGGTTACATTGGAGTTAGATGGCAAGCCTCCTGTCCAGGTATAAGTATTCGCGCCATTGGCATTTAATGTTGCGGTATTTCCGGCGCAAATGGTCGGTGAATTGACATTAATTACCGGTGTTGTATTTACAGTCACTGTTGCTATAGCTGTATCCTTACATCCTATGGAAGTACCGATCACAGTATAATTAGTCGTGCTATTTAAAGCCGGAGTCGTAACACTTGCATTCGCCGGCAATCCACCACTCCAACTGTAGGTCGTAGCCCCTGTTGCAGTTAATGATGCGGTATTTCCCGAACAAATAGTTGGTGAGTTTACATTGATCGACGGGGTTGGATTCACGGTTATTGTAGCTATGGCAGTATTTACACATTCATTCACATCCGTCCCCGTAACGGTATAACTCGTTGAGGAATTTAATACCGGTGTATTTACATTCGCTCCATTCGGCAATCCTCCGGTCCATGTATAGGTCGATGCTCCGCCGGCATTTAATGTAGCTGAATTTCCCGTGCATATCACTGGTGAATTTACTGTCACTGTTGGACTTGGATGTACCGTTATAGTTGATACTGCCGTATTCGAACAACCATTAGCATCTGTTCCGGTAACTGTATAATTTGTTGTTGAATTTAAAACGGGTGTGGTTACATTCTGATTAGCAGGTAAGCCCCCTGTCCAGGTATAAGATGTAGCACCATTTGCTGTGAGTGAAGCAGTAAAGCCGGCGCAAATAGCCGGTGAGTTTACGGTTACACCAGGTTTAGGATTGACCGTTACAGTTGCAACAGCCGTATTGGTACAACCTAAAGTACTGCCGGTAACTGTATAACTCGTTGTTGAATTCAATACAGGCGTTGTCACGTTCGCGCCATTTGGTAATCCGCCTGTCCATGTATATGTCGTAGCACCATTAGCAGATAAACCCGCAGTATTTCCGGCGCATATCGTTGGAGAATTCACGGATACGGTTGGTATAGGATTCACCGTCACTGTTGCTGTAGCCGTATTTACACAACCATTAATATCTGTGCCGGTTACAGTATATGTCGTTGTAGAATTTAATACCGGAGTTGTTACGGTACTTCCATTTGGCAAACCTCCTGTCCAGGTATACGTATTGGCTCCTCCTGCAGTTAAGACAGCGGTATTACCTGCACAAATGCTTGGCGAATTTACGGTTACTGTAGGTGGAACACTTGGAGGAATGGTTACTGTTTTTACTGAAGTAAGACATCCGGTAGCATCGTGTACAGTAACTGTATAGTTGCCCGGCGGCACACCGGAAATTGTTGCTGTTGTTTGTCCACTGCTCCAGCTATAGGTATATGGAGTAGTTCCTCCCGAAGGAGTAGCCGTGGCGCTGGTTGGCGTACAGGGAGCCGATACACTGGTAGCAACCGTTAGTGTTGGTGGAACACAAGTCATGCAATTAGCCTGGAAATACAATCCGCAAAAAGCAATATTGTAACAATCCCCTCCAACATTTTGCGCAGTAAAACGGGACGTATTCTGGCCAGCAGTAACAGTAGTATTTGTCTGAAAAAAATTCCACCATAAATCCGCTCCGGCAGTTTGATTATAGACCGTATTATTCATACGGATCGTCGTATTACCCACCGCCTGCAAATCTGCTATAGCCATAAATGCATTAGCAAAAGTAGATGCGCCGCATGCTGTAAAACCGGTAAGATTATCCTGTAATAATTGGTTCGTAATCGTTGCAACATCTGCTCCATCACCTATAACAAAAGAACCCGTGTATGTTTGAGTGGCATCTTTATAAACGATGATCAGTGTTGCTCCATCTACATCATTCGGGCCGGGAGCGGCTACCGGAAGACCCGAAACCTGGTAAGTTCCGTTTGTAGTGATAATGGATGTAACATCTGCACGATAGGTATATACACTGGCATATCCGGCAGAACCCCAGCATTTGTCAATATCATTACCGATGATCGTCATGGGGAAACTATTGGAAGTTCCGCCGGGGTTTCTTACCGTAGCGTTAATGGCAACTCCGTTCCCGGAAGCATCCGCATATAAAAATGCTTTAACGATAGAGGCGCAGGCAGGTATTCCGGAAATATTGATGGAGGCTGGTTGTATTGCACCGCGCGGAGGCCCTAACCCTATGGTAGAACGCTGTTCTAAAACAACGCTTCCTGCCGTCCAGTTTAAACCGCAATCTGAAACTGTATAAGAGGTATTAATAGTTCCATTTCCATTTGTAATTTTTGAACCATCCGGGTGCAATAAATTTTCGGAAGAATGCTGACAACTGGTTCCCGGCTGATAAGTTAATGGATTAAATACCCGGTCTCCGGTTGTTGAATTATTTTTCTGCGAAAAAGAATTTCCGGAAAACAAAAAAAACAGGAAAAGAAAAAAGGTAAAATCTTTCTTCATACTAATTTCCTCCCTCAAAAATTAGAAATAATATTTTACATCTTCTTGATATACCTCGACAAAGTGGAACACTAAAAGGTTTTGATAAATAATTATCGCACCAAAGTCAGAATTCCTTTCTTCGTAATAAATACGCCGTTATAGCATCTGAACCCGATGACATACGTATAAGTATCCATCAGCGCGTCCACGCCTTTGTACGTTCCATCCCAACATTCGCCCGGATCGGAAGTTTCAAAGAGACGTTCACCCCAACGGTCGAATACTACTAATTTAAATTCCGTCATCGTCGGTGCATACAATACACCGAAGCAATCATTCAGACCATCTTTATTTGGTGTGAATGCATTCGGGATCATCACAAAATTATTAGAGCATTCGTCTTTCATGCCCACAAAGATCGAATCGATCCTGCGACAACCTTTAGAATCAACTGCATCTACCGTAAACCAGGTTGGCGTTGTTATGATCGATGTTGGATCCTCAATAGTATCATTACTTAATTGTCCGGCTGTTGTCCAGTTATAACTGTAAGGCTTCACACCATTGGCATCTAACTGAACTTGCTCGCCATATTTTACTATCGTATGATCAACAGACAACGCAATTTGCGGCGTTGGATTTACCGTTACCGGCACCACATCATTCGCTGTACAATTATTACCGTATTGAATGGTAAACGAAACGTTCCCTGATGTCGTATTGCTGACATCTAACTGATCGCTGTTCGTAGTTGTCGTTGTCGTGCTGCCGTTTTTCCAGATGATCGTGTACGTAGTTTGCGGAATATTCAGGTCGATCACATCCGATTCGCCGGCGCAATATTCAATCGTCGGTTTGGTATAATCGATACTGTTCACTTTCATATCCACGGTCGGACTCACTGCAGGATTTACTTTGATACAAGTTTCGGAACTAACTAATTGCACCCAAACTTTATCGCTGTCATTTAAAGCGGTGTTTGTATAAGTAGTACTGTTAGTACCGACAGGCGATCCATTTAAATACCATTGATATTGCGGCGTGGTTCCGCCATTGGTTGGTGAAGCCGTAAACGTAACAGACGAACCTTTACAAATATTATTCTGACTTGGAGCAATTCCAACATCAACTAATAATTGCGGATTTACCGTCAGGTTTAAAATAACAGTACTGTCGCAACCTTGTGCGCTCGCCAGTTTCACATTATAGACGCCGGTATTCGGGAAGGTCTGTCCTCCTATTGTTACTGTTTGTCCCTGACAAATTGTTTGATTGAGATTCGTTGTTTTAGTAGGATTGACAAACACTGTTGACGTCGAAGTATTTTTACAACCATTTCCATCTGTTCCGGTTACTGTATAATTCGTATTCGAATTTAAGACCGGCGTAGAAACGCTATTGCCTGATGGCAAACCTCCTGTCCATGTATAAGTCGTAGCACCGTTTGCATCTAAGGTTGCTGTATTGCCGGCGCAAATTGTCGGTGATGTAGATGTTACATTCGGCAATGGATTTACCGTTACATCCGATGTAATAGTTGCTTTACATCCGTTGCCATCTGTTCCTGTAACGCTATAAATAGTTGAAGAAGTCAAGACCGGTGTTGTTACTGTTGATCCATTCGGTAAACCTCCGCTCCAGGTATAAGTGGTCGCGCCGGTTGCTGTTAATGTTGCTATGCTACCGCTGCAAATACTTGGCGAGTTCACACCAACAGTTGGTTTTGGGTTCACTGTAACATTCGATATCGCAGTATTTACACAACCATTTCCATCGGTACCGGTAACTGTATAAGATGTATTGGAATTTAATGGTGGAGTTGTTACGCTGGAACCATTCGGCAATCCACCTGACCATGTGTACGTTGTAGCACCGTTAGCATTTAAAGTAGCAGTACTTCCATCACATATGCTCGGTGAGTTCACGGTAACGTTTGGTTTTGGATTTACCGTTACAGAAGATGTTGCTGTATTCACACAACCATTACCATCTGTTCCGGTAACGGTGTACGATGTATTTGAATTTAATGGCGGAGTTGTTACACTCGAACCATTAGGTAATCCGCCGGTCCAGGTATATGTTGTTGCACCACTCGCATTTAATGTCGCTGTTCCTCCCGAACAAATTGCCGGTGAGTTAACGCCTACAGTTGGTAAAGGATTAACGGTTACCGTCGATGTTGCAGAAGATGATACCGGGCAGCCGGCTAAAAGTCCGGTAACACTATATGATGTAGTACTTCCCGGGGCCACAGTAATACTTGGTCCTGAAGCACCTGTGCTCCATGTATAGGTGTTAGCACCGGTAGCAGTTAATGTGGTATTCTGTCCGTTACAAATGGTCGGTGAATTGACTGCTACATTTGGTGATGCTGTAACTGTAATGTTGGATATTGCTGTATTCACACAACCATTCGCATCTGTTCCTGTAACTGTATACGATGTATTAGAGTTTAGAACCGGCGTCGTTACAGGTGAACCATTCGGCAAACCTCCGGTCCATGTATAGGTTGATGCACCCGTTGCCGTGAGTGTTGCACTTTGACCTGAACATATAGTTGGTGAATTGACGGCGACCGGAGGTAATGGATTTACAGTTATGGTAGATACTGCGGTATTACTGCATCCATTTACATCAGTACCAGTTACGGTATATGATGTTGTTGATGTTAATACCGGAGTTGTTACACTGGCTCCATTCGGTAAACCTCCTGTCCATGAATAAGTAGATGCTCCTGTAGCTGTCAGTCCCGCTGTATTGCCACTGCATATCGAAGGAGAATTTACATTCACTGTCGGTTTTGGATTCACTGTTACATTTGATACTGCAGTATTCGAACAACCATTCGCATCAGTTCCTGTGACAGTATAGCTTGTATTAGAATTTAAAACAGGTGTCGTAACCGGTGAACCGTTTGCTAAACCACCGGTCCATGTATACGTCGAAGCACCTGTTGCTGTCAATGTTGTTGAGTTACCTGCACAAATTGTCGGCGAGTTTACACCTACCGTTGGTTTTGGATTTACTGTCACATTCGCCACTGCTGTATTCACACAACCATTGCCATCTGTTCCGGTAACGGTATAAGAAGTGTTTGAATTTAAAACAGGTGTTGTTACCGGTGAACCATTCGGCAATCCTCCGGTCCATGTATAGGTAGACGCACCTGTTGCAGTCAGCGTTGTTGTACTACCTGAACAGATCGTCGGTGAATTAACTCCTACGGTTGGTTTCGGATTTACCGTCACATTCGATGTAGCCGTATTCACACAACCATTCGCATCTGTTCCGGTAACAGTATAAGAAGTGTTTGAATTTAATATCGGCGTCGTAACAGTTGCGCCATTCGGTAAACCTCCTGTCCACGTATAAGTTGTTGCACCGGTTGCAGTCAGTGTTGTTGAATTTCCGGTACAAATTGCCGGTGAATTAACGCCTACAGTTGGCAACGGATTAACAGTTACCGTCGATGTTGCGGATGATGTTAAAGGACATCCGGCTAAAGTCCCGGTAACGCTGTATGATGTAGTGCTTCCCGGAGCTACAGTAATACTTGGCCCTGTAGCACCGGTGCTCCAGGTATAGGAATTGGCACCATTTGCAGTTAATGTTGTATTCTGCCCGTTACATATTGTCGGTGAGTTGACTGTTACATTTGGTGATGCGGTAACAGTTATGTTTGATACGGCTGTATTTACACAACCATTTCCATCTGTTCCGGTAACGGTATAAGAAGTGTTTGAATTTAAAACCGGTGTAGTTACCGTCGCACCATTTGGCAATCCTCCTGTCCATGTATAGGTGGATGCACCGGTGGCTGTTAATGTTGCCGTTTGACCGGAACATATAGTTGGTGAATTGACGTTTACGGTTGGTTTTGGATTAACTGTTACAGTAGACACGGCAGTATTGCTACAACCATTCACATCAGTACCAGTTACGATATAGCTCGTATTGGAATTTAATACCGGCGTTGTTACCGGGGATCCGTTCGGCAATCCTCCTGTCCACGTATAGGTGGAAGCACCTGTTGCGGTTAATGTTGTTGAATTTCCCGAACAAATCGCCGGTGAGTTCACACCTACTGTAGGCAATGGATTTACAGTAATAGATGACACTGCAGTATTCGAACATCCATTTACATCTGTTCCGGTAACAGTATAACTGGTATTGGAATTTAATACCGGTGTTGTTACCGGTGATCCGTTCGGCAATCCTCCTGTCCATGTATACGTTGATGCACCTGTTGCTGTTAAAGTTGTTGAATTACCTGAACAAATTGTCGGCGAGTTCACACCTACTGTTGGTTTCGGATTAACTGTTACGTTTGATACGGCTGTATTCGAACAACCATTCACATCCGTACCTGTAACAGTATAAGATGTAGAAGAATTTAAAACAGGTGTTGTTACCGGAGATCCATTCGGCAATCCTCCTGTCCACGTATATGTCGATGCGCCAGTTGCTGTCAGTGTTGTTGTGCCTCCTGCACAGATCGTTGGTGAATTGACATTCACTGTTGGTTTCGGATTCACAGTAATATTTGATACTGCCGTATCAGAGCAACCGGTACTTGTACCAATCACCGTATAAGATGTATTTGAATTGAGAACAGGCGTGGTTACATTCGCACCATTTGGTAATCCACCACTCCAGGTATACGTTGTAGCTCCTGTTGCTGCTAATGATGCCGTGCTTCCTGCACAAATCGTTGGTGAATTGACATTGATAACCGGTGTATTATTTACTGTTACGGATGCTACTGCTGTATTCGAACAACCATTCACATCTGTTCCCGTTACCGTATAAGAAGTAGATGAATTTAAAACAGGTGTTGTTACAGTGGCACCGTTCGGTAATCCACCCGTCCACGTATATGTTGATGCACCTGTTGCAGTTAATGATGTAGAATTACCCGAACAAATTGTCGGTGAGTTCACATTCACTGTCGGTGATGGATTGACCGTAATATTCGCTACTGCTGTATTCGAACAACCATTCACATCCGAACCTGTAACAGTATAAGATGTAGAAGAATTTAATACCGGTGTTGTTACCGGAGATCCGTTCGGCAATCCTCCTGTCCACGTATACGTTGTAGCTCCCGTTGCTGTTAATGTTGTTGAATTACCAGAACAGATCGTCGGTGAATTGACATTAACGGTTGGCTTAGGAGTTACTGTAATATTTGATACGGCTGTATCTGAACAACCTGTACTCGTACCGATCACCGTATAAGATGTATTAGAATTTAAAACCGGCGTAGTTACATTCGCACCATTTGGCAATCCACCACTCCAGGTATACGTTGTAGCTCCTGTTGCTGCTAACGATGCTGTTGTTCCTGCACAAATACCCGGTGAATTGACATTGATAACAGGCGTAGTATTTACTGTTACCGATGCAACGGCTGTATTCGAACAACCATTCACATCCGTACCTGTAACAGTATAAGATGTGGAAGAATTTAATACCGGTGTTGTTACCGGAGATCCATTTGGTAATCCTCCAGTCCACGTATATGTTGATGCGCCCGTTGCTGTCAGTGATGTTGAATTGCCTGAACAGATCGTCGGAGAATTGACATTCACCGTCGGTGATGGATTCACTGTAATATTTGCAACTGCTGTATTGCTGCAACCATTTCCATCAGTTCCGGTAACCGTATAACTTGTATTAGAATTTAATACCGGCGTTGTTACCGGTGATCCATTTGGTAAACCGCCAGTCCACGTATATGTTGTCGCACCTGTTGCTGTTAGTGTTGTTGAATTGCCGGAACAAATTGTTGGCGAATTGACATTCACTGTCGGTTTCGGATTCACTGTAATATTCGCAACGGCTGTATTGGAACAAGTTCCTATACTTCCTGTCACGGTGTAACTCGTATTCGAATTTAATACCGGCGTTGTTACCGGAGATCCATTTGGCAAACCACCGGTCCATGTATAGGTTGTTGCGCCCGTTGCCGTTAATGTTGTTGTACTACCCGCACAGATTGTTGGTGAGTTAACCAATACCGTTGGCATCGGCGTCACCGTAATCGATGCTACCGCTGTATTCTGACACCCGTTAGCATCCGTTCCTGTTACCGTATAACTGGTGTTGGAATTTAAGATTGGCGTTGTTACCGGAGATCCATTTGGCAATCCTCCCGTCCATGTATAACTTGTTCCGCCGGTTGCAGTCAATGTTGTGGATGTTCCCGCACAAATCGTTGGTGAGTTAACTCCTACTGTTGGTAATGGATTAACTGTTATGTTGGCAACAGCAGTATTTGTACAACCATTTCCATCCGTTCCCGTTACCGTATAACTTGTATTTGAATTTAATACCGGTGTAGTCACAGGCGACCCATTCGGCAATCCTCCCGTCCATGTATACGTTGTCGCACCGGTTGCCGTTAATGTCGTCGAAGTTCCCGTACAAATCGTCGGTGAATTAACACCAACAGTCGGCTTCGGATTTACAGTAATATTTGCAACAGCTGTATTGGAACAACCACTCGCATCCGTTCCGGTTACCGTATAAGATGTATTGGAATTTAATACAGGTGTTGTTACAGGAGATCCATTTGGTAGGCCGCCTGTCCAGGTATACGTTGTTGCACCCGTTGCAGTTAATGTCGTTGATGTTCCAGAACAAATTGTTGGTGAATTGACACCAACAGTTGGTTTTGGATTTACCGTAATATTCGAGACAGCCGTATTACTACAACCATTCACATCTGTTCCCGTCACCGTATAACTTGTATTCGTATTTAATACAGGTGTTGTTACCGGTGATCCGTTTGGCAATCCTCCTGTCCATGTATAACTTGTTCCACCGGTTGCAGTCAACGTTGTTGTATTACCTGCGCAAATCGTTGGAGAATTCACATTGATAGTCGGTTTTGGATTCACTGTAATATTTGCTGTCGCAGTATTGGAACATCCCGCTGATGTACCGGTGACGGTATAACTTGTATTCGAATTTAAAACCGGCGTTGTTACGGGCGAACCATTCGGCAAACCTCCTGTCCACGTGTATGTTGTTGCGCCTGTTGCTGTAAGTGTTGCCGTGTTACCCGCACATATCGTAGGTGAATTGACATTCACTGTCGGTTTCGGATTCACCGTCATCGCAACTGTATTGCTCGTCGCCGGGCTTCCGCTAATACACGCCGCACCGCCGGTCATTACCACTTTTATCTGATCACCATTATTCAATGCTGCATTGGTATACGTAGCTGAATTGCTTCCTGTTGCTACGCCATTTAAATACCATTGATACGTTGGCCCCACTATACCCACAGCAGGCGTTGCTGTAAACGTTACAGACGTTCCCGCACAAATCGGGTTCGTGCTCGCAGCAATAGTAACCGACGATGCAACCGGGGCGCTCAAACTCAACGTCATACTATCCTTCGATATACACCCACTATTCGTTGCGGTAAGGACATACTTCCCCGCTGCACTGACTGTAATTGTTGGTGTCGTCGCTCCCGTACTCCATAAATAAGAAGTGACCGGCGCCGATGTACCATTCAATACTAAATTCGAACCCGAACAGATTGTTTGGTCGACGAGATTATTGATCACCGGATATAAAGTGATCGTAATATCTTTTACTGCGGAATCTTTAATACCGCACATGTATTTATACAATTGAATGTGATACGAACCGCTTCCGGAAAATAAATGCTTGGGATTTAAAAGTGTGGAGGTGTTTTTAATTCCGGTTGACGCATCGCCAAAATACCAGCGCAATGAATCATATACCGTTGTTGAGCCGAGGAACTGCACGGAATCTCCTACACAAAATATAGCGGTATCACCGGTGGCAATATTCGTCTGACTAAAATTCGTATTGTAAAAGAAAGAAGCGATAAACGGCGGTAAACCATATTCGCATTTTGCCGAACCCAGATCGATCGCATTCATCGTCAAGGTAGCGCCTGCCGTTCGCGGATTATTGATCGCATGCAAATATCTTCCCTGCCCGAAACTGTAATTCACCGCGCTACCTCCTGTTCGTACGCGCGATGCCACATACATTTTTCCATCCGAGGCTAATTGAAGTGCGCCATTCTCCTGTTGATTGATCGTTGTAAATAATGATACCGTCATAGTGGAAAGATCCCAACGCCATATCTTGGTTTGTCTCGGCCAAACAGTTAACCAGAAATTATCAAAATCAATAATACTTTCTGCAACATATAAATATTCGGCGCATTGCGAAAACTCGCAGCCGTAAGGACCTTCAGAATTTGGATCGGTAAAAACGGAGTACGTAGTGGAGTTAGAAACGACACCTGTCGCGGAATTAAAATCGGAGATCACCACCTGGTTGTTTTCTATATCATGACAAGCGGCAATTTTTTTTCCGTTCGGAGAAATTTTCATATAACCCAATGCACCGGCTCCTGATTGAGCAGCAGTACACGTCACATTAGGTCCAACATTACTTACAACTGGCACTGGATTCACACCGGCTGCCGTTATGTGATAAGACATGTATTTATTATTGTTGATGCCGTGCACCACTACCCAGTAGTCAACACCATTGGCATCTTGTACCGCGGCTAATCCTTCTGTTGTAGGTTTGGTAAGTGCTGTATTTTTTGTAGCAGCAACAACAGCTCCTAATCCGCCGCTGGCCGTCATGTCTACTTCCGAATAGCAAAAGCCACTCGAAATACCATCATTATCTCCACCGACGAACAAAGCCATACCGCCCTGCATATCGACAGTAAAAATATAATACCTGGTAGAGCTTCCCGGTTTAGGAACAATCACACCGGATTGTGTACTGGATGGATCGCCGCGCAAATTGTTTCCATTGGTCATCACCAAATTGTTTTTATTCCAGACAGTAATACCGTCGGTATAAAACAACAAATTTCCACTGGCATCGCTGATGGTAGAACAACCTTCGAGCGTACTCAATTGCCCGGTTGCAACAGAAACAGGTGGAGACGGATTAAAATTGACACCCGCTTTTCTACCAAAAAACCAATAGTTCGCTTCTTTCTGTGCGTTGGCACTAAAGCAAAAGATTACTATGAAAAATAGTAAGAAGTATAATTTTCGCATATGAAATATGAAACCCCCCAGTTTAACTTTGTTAAATATATTAAAAAAAAGGGAAAATAAGGAGGCCAAATGGCATTTTTTTGTAAGATTTTCGAGAAAAAATCAACAAAAAACCCTTGTATAGACAAATTCGAAACCCTGGTCTTCTAGTGAAGCAAGGTAACTACTCCTTTTTTGCTGATAAATTTTCCGTTATAACACCGGAAACCAATGACATAACTGTAACTATCTGTGAGTGCCTCTGTGCCTTTGTAACTACCATCCCAGCAGCCGTTAATGTCGGTTGTCTCAAACAACTTCTCTCCCCAGCGATCAAAGATGACGAGTTTAAATTCCGTCATCGGCGGAGCATATAAAATGCCGAAACAATCATTGATGCCATCGCGGTTGGGTGTAAATGCATTGGGTATAAAAACAAAATCACCGGAGCATTCATCTTTCATATTTACAAATAAAGAATCCGTAGTCCGGCATCCTTTCGCATCCGTTGCAGTAACTACAAACCACGTAGGTTCTGTAATAACAGCCGTTGGATTTTTAATTGTATCGTTACTCAGTTGCCCGGTTGTCATCCAGATATAATCATACGGCTTCAATTCATTCACATTAAACTGCACTTCTTCCTGGTATTTCACAAAATCGTGATCCACGGTTGCATCGATCTGCGGAACGGGGTTTACCGTAAACGGAATCACATCACTCACCTGGCAACTGTTATTCTTGCCAAATAAAACATTGAATTGCACGTTTCCCGAAGTTGTATTGCTGATCTCTAACTGATCGTCATTGGAAGTTGTCGTTGTTATACTTCCATTTTTCCACGTGATAGTATAACCCGTTTGCGGAATATTCAAATCGATGATGCGCGTTTCTCCTGCACAATATTCAATGATCGGTTTTGTGTAATCAATGCGGTAAACTTTCATCACAACTTTTTCACTCACCGCCGGATTAATCTTGATACAAGTTTCTGAACTCACTAACTGCACCCAAACTTCATCACCGTCTTTCAGTGTATCATTTTTATAAGTTGTACTATTCGTTCCAACCGGTGCGCCGTTCAGGTACCATTGATATTGCGGCGCCACGCCTCCGTTGGTTGGTGTTGCCGTAAACGTTACCGATGTTCCTGCACAAATATCATTCTGGCTCGGTGTTGCTGTTACATCGACCGTCAATTGCGGGTTCACCGTTAAGTTTAATATCACTGTACTATCACATCCAACACTGCTTTGCAATTTCACGGAATACACTCCGGTATTTGGAAAAGTTTGTCCGCCAATTACCACACTTTGTCCTTCACAAATAGTCTGACTGATATTCGTTGATTTTACCGGATTTACAGTTAATGAAACATTAACGGTACTATCGCATCCTTTCGATGTTAGTAAATGCACGGTGTAATTTCCTGTTGATGAAAAAGTCTGAGATCCCACCGTTACACTTTCACCCTGGCAAATTGTTGGATTAATATTCGTTGTTTTCGTTGGATTAACGGTAACGTTCGATGTAGCCGTATTGGTACAACCTTTTCCATCTGTTCCGGTAACTGTGTATGATGTATTGGAATTTAATGGCGGCGTTGTAACTGTCGCACCGTTTGGTAATCCGCCGCTCCACGTATACGAATTCGCACCGTTGGCATTCAAAGTGGCTGTTTGTCCCTGGCAAATGGTTGGTGAATTCACTGTCACCGGTGGTTTTGGATTCACGGTAATATTGGATGTTGCTGTGTTCTGACAACCGTTAGCATCCGTTCCGGTAACAACGTATGAAGTATTGGAATTGAGTACCGGTGTTATAGTGCTTGCTCCTGCAGGCAATCCACCCGACCATGTGTAGGTTGATGCGCCGTTTGCATTCAGTGTAGCAGTTTGCCCGGCACAAATCGATGGAGAATTTACTGTAACCGTTGGCAGAGGATTTACTGTTACGTTCGACGTTGCCGTGTTTACGCAACCATTCACATCGGTTCCTGTAACCGTATAGCTCGTATTAGAAGTCAATACCTGCGTTGTCACTGTATTTCCATTTGGCAATCCTCCTGTCCATGTATAGGTCGATGCTCCACCTGCATTTAGTATCGCTGTTTTTCCTGAACAAATAGTCGGTGAATTAACCGTCACTGTTGGAAGCGCATGCACAGTTACATTAGATGTAGCGGTATTCACACAACCATTCGCATCTGTGCCGGTAACTGTATAAGAAGTATTAGCATGTAATACCGGCGTTGTAACGGTTGATCCATTTGGCAATCCGCTGCTCCATGTATATGATGTTGCACCATTCGCATTTAAGGTAGCTGTTTTTCCATCACATATAGATGGAGAATTCACCGTTACATTCGGCAATGGATTTACCGTAACTGTTGCAGTCGCTGTATTTGTACAACCGTTGCCATCTGTTCCTGTAACGGTATAATTTGTTGTTGAATTTAATACAGGCGTAGTTACCGGAGAACCATTTGGCAATCCGCCAGTCCATATATAGGTTGATGCGCCATTGGCCGTTAACGTTGCTGTTTTTCCGGCACAAATGGTCGGTGAGTTTACTGTCACGGTTGGTTTTGGATTTACGGTAACAGTAGAAACAGCCGTATTGGAACAACCGCCATTGCTGCCGGTAACGGTATAAGATGTTGTTGAATTTAAAACAGGTGTTGTTACTGTTGCGCCATTTGGTAATCCTCCTGTCCATGTATAGGTTGTTGCACCGGTTGCAGTAAGTGTTGCAGTTTGTCCCGCACAAATTGTTGGAGAATTCACGCCTACAGTTGGCAATGGATTTACTGTAACGTTTGCAACTGCTGTATTCGAACAGCCGTTTGCATCAGTGCCTGTAACAGTATATGATGTATTGGAATTTAAAACCGGCGTTGTTACAGGAGATCCGTTTGGTAATCCGCCTGTCCATGTATATGTTGTTGCACCGTTTGCTGTTAATGTTGCAGATGTTCCCGTACAAATGCTCGGAGAATTTACTGTCACATTCGGCTTAGGATTTACAGTAACTGTTGCTATTGCTGTATTTGTACATCCGCTGGCATCCGTTCCTGTTACGGTGTATGATGTTGTTGAATTTAAAACCGGTGTCGTTACCGGCGAACCATTCGGTAATCCTCCCGTCCATGTATAAGTTGTTGCACCGTTCGCAGTTAATGTTGCAGTTTGACCGGCACAAATTGTTGGTGAGTTTACAGTGACCGTTGGTTTTGGTTTTACGGTAACTGTTGCAACAGCTGTATTCTTACAACCATTCGCATCAGTACCGGTAACAGTATATGATGTTGTTGAATTTAAAACCAGAGTCGTTACCGTTGCACCATTTGGTAAACCTCCGGTCCATGTGTATGTTGTTGCGCCGGTAGCCGTCAATGTTGCCGTTTGTCCTGCACAAATTGTTGGTGAATTCACTCCAACTGTTGGCAATGGATTTACGGTAACATTTGCTACCGCTGTATTTGAACAGCCTGCAGCACTTGTTCCGGTAACGGTGTATGAAGTATTGGCATTTAAAACCGGCGTCGTTACAGGCGAACCATTCGGCAATCCTCCTGTCCACGTATATGTCGATGCGCCGTTAGCTGTTAGTGTTGCTGTACTTCCTGTACAGATCGTCGGAGAATTTACCGTTACTGTTGGTTTAGGATTTACTGTAACATTAGAAACTGCAGTATTCGAACATCCGTTCGCATCTGTTCCTGTTACCGTATATGAAGTATTGGAATTTAAAACCGGTGTCGTCACCGGAGAACCATTCGGCAAACCTCCTGTCCATGTATAAGTCGTTGCGCCGTTCGCTGTTAATGTTGCTGTATTTCCTGCACAAATCGATGGTGAATTTACCGTGACTGTTGGTTTAGGATTCACAGTAACCGTAGCTGTTGCCGTATTCTTACAACCGTTAGCATCTGTTCCGGTAACAGTATAAGATGTTGTTGAATTTAATACAGGTGTTGTTACCGGTGATCCATTCGGCAAACCTCCCGTCCATGTATAAGTTGTTGCTCCATTCGCCGTTAGTGTTGCCGTATTTCCCGCACAGATCGTCGGAGAATTTACCGTAACTGTCGGCTTCGGATTGATCGTCATCGTAACTGTGTTACTCGTCGCCGGACTTCCTGTAAGACAAGCTCCACTCGTCGTCAATGTCACTTTCACCTGGTCGCCATTATTTAAAGCAGCGTTACTATACGTAGTGGAATTGCTTCCAACAGTAGCTCCATTCAAATACCATTGATACGTTGGTGTTGCTCCCGGATTCGTCGGCGTAGCTGTAAAAGTTACATTCGTACCTGAACAAACCGGATTCGCACTTGCAGCAGCGGTAACACTGACAGGTGTGCTGCCAACCGTAATAGTTTTTGTACTCGTTACCAAACAACCTCTGTCGCTTTTCACGGTGAGTGTTACTGTTTTTATACCGGGAGTTGAATATGAAACAGACGGTGGATTTTGTGCAGTAGAAGTAGCCGGTGTTGCATCTGTTCCAAAATTCCAGCTCCAGCTTGTCAATGTTCCGGATGGTGGCGCTGTTGACGCATCCGTATAGGTTATACTTTGTCCAATACATATCTGGTCATCCGCATCATTATCATTAATAGCAGCCACCGGTCCTTGTATTTGCGCCGTACCGCCAAATGAAATATTAAAACCGTTTCCGGTAGATGTAAAATTGTTGATCGCTAAAGCATAGGTCTGTCCTGCTGTAACGTTTACCTGGCTCACGAAGTTATCCTGACCCGCTAAACAATCCGGCGGCTCCTGTGTATCTACGGAAGTCGTATTTAAACCGGTTGGACCGGTACAGGAAGAAGCCATGCAGCGTGTAGTAACTTTGCCTGTGCAATTCCCTACTCCATTCGGCAAGCGAAACAAGGCAAAGTCCAAATCATCGCCGGAATTGGTTGGCGTGATGACAAATGTAAACGTTCCACTTGTTGCAAAAGTAAATACATACCACGTTGAACTCGTTTCGACATTTCCTGTTAAAGGATCGTATTGAAAACAGGCCGCACTGTTCATCTCCGTCGCGTTACTGCCTGCTCCGCTTACACTCGGTACGTTGAAATTATTTTTATCACACAAAACCACCGCAGTTGGACAATCTCCATTCGGTGCCGGGACGGGAAAATAATTATTGATACAATATTGAAAAGTTCCTTTGTTTGCGCCCACAGCATCCACGCGTACATAATAGGTTTGACCGATCGTTAAACCGCCTTTATAGATCTGGATGATATTTTGTGCCGCAGGTGCAGAACCGCAAACCAATTCGGTCAACGTTCCGCCACACGTTCCGGAATACAATGCCACTTGCGGGCGCAAGAGTGATCCACCGACAGGCGAACCCTGGTTTCCGTTGATCGTGATCGTAACATCCGTAGCGGTTGCCACAAATTTATACCATACGTCATTGATGGCTCCTCCTCCCCAACAACCCGCAGCTGCATAACCGCCGGTAGCAAGGTCATCGGTAGCACCTACCGTTGTTCCACCTCCATTGGCCGAGCAAAAATTGTTGAGATTAGAGATCGTAATGGCTCCTGAACATGCATCATTAGCCGGCTGAGCTGCTACATACAGGCACAGCAAAAGGGAAACGAAGAAACAAAGGATGTTTTTGGTAGAATGGAGCATACGCAGAATAATAAGTTTGAAGGTCGATATGAACCTATAAATATACACATTTTTAGTTAAAACGGTTTAACAAAATCACTATTTAAGCGATAAATTCTTCTATTATATCAGACGGAAAAGATCGCATCGAGGATGCTCCAGGCGTATGGTGACCAGGCGGTTGTGTGCATAACTGACAATTCCGTGAGCTTTTTTGCCGTCGAAGCGCCGTTGGCGATAACCTTTTGATGAGGTTCTAATGTATGTTTTTCAAAGTAAGCCGCCGCGTTCATAGAACTGGTGAAAACGAGGATGTCTTCCGTTCTTTTTTCAATGTTTTTCCTGGGAGCATTCTGATAAACAATAAGGTCGTGTGTTTGGATCGTTGGATTGGAAATATGTTGCTGCACTTCGCGCAGTGAATGTTCAGCCATAGGAAACATCACTTTGCCACTCGCTGTTTCTTCAAATGCTTTTGCGGATGAAGCGCCGGTCCCATTTCCTGTAAAATCAACTTTCAATCCTAACTCTCGCAAAGCTTGTGCAGTGGATTCTCCTACCGCTGCCAATGCAGGCAGACATTGCTGAAAATTTACTTTCTCAAAGAAAAAGCGGATCGCATTTTTACTACTGAAGAATAACCAATCCGCATCATTATCAAATTTGAAATCAACAGGTTTAAAATCCAGCAAAGAATGATACGTCAATGGATATTGATGTGCATGTAATGTTCTCACGAGATAATCATCTTCTTCCAATTCACTCGTAATAAAAACACTCGACGTTTTTTTGCTTTTACATTTTTCAACGATAGCCGGAGCATTTAATTCTTCCGGTGATGATAATGCTATATGCATGCGTTTCGGCAAAGTATTCCAGGCTTCGGCCTGCGCGATCCAGGTATGAATTTTTCCATCTTTCATTTCGGAATAAACGCCTAAGGGCATCTGGCAGCCGCCTTCAAAATCATGCAGCAATTGCCGTTCTACTTTCGTTATTTTTTCCGAAGCTTCATCCCGTAACAACGAACAAATGTTTTTCATCACTTCATCTGTTTCGCGGATCTGGAAAGCCAAAACACCTTGCGCCGGTGCAGGGACAAACATCGGCGCTTTTAATTCCAGCGCTAAAAATTCATCTAATGAAATCTGCAATCTTTCTAAACCGGCAACAGCTAATAAGATCGCATCGTATTGGCCGTCGCGCAATTTCTGAACACGCGTTGGTACATTGCCGCGCAGATCTTTCAATTGAAGATCTGGCCGAAAAGCCAGCAATTGCGACTTTCTCCGGGCACTCGAAGTTCCTACCACAGCATTCAACGGCAATTGAAATAATTCTTTAGATGCTGCTTTGTCTTTTCGAACCAATAAAACATCAAAAGGATTAGCGCGTTTCGAATATGCCGCGATCGTCAATCCTTCCGGACTATCTGTTGGCAGATCTTTACAGGAATGAACGGCTAAATCAATTTCCTTATTCAGTAAAGCATCCTCAAGTTCTTTCGTAAAAAACCCTTTGCCTTCCATCTTATCAAAACTCAAATTCCAATCCTGCGAAGCATCGCCGCTGGTTTTGATAATTTTTAATTCGGAGTTGATTCCGTGCTTTTGTAATGCACTTTGCGTAAACCTGGCCTGCCACAATGCCAACTCGCTACCGCGTGTTCCAATGATGACCGGTATGTCCTCTCCTTTTTTCAAGAACGATCAGGAATTAAATTTTTTAAGCAGGCTTTTTTTGGAGGCTTTGAAAGGAAGCGCGATGTATTTTTCCTCCATGTAATGCATTACTTTCTCGAGCAGCTCGCGGGAGTTGTCATCTAAATTTTCGATATCTTTTTTAAACGCTTTTTCCATCGCTGTTTCGCGGATCTGTTTCACTTCATCCGGAATATGCGATAAAGCGATCTCCAGTTTGCGTTCTTTGAAAATTTCATCGTACGAATTCAGAAAATCTTCCAGCAACACTTCCGCCGTATACATTTCGTTTTTCCGGAACTGCATATTTTCTTTCGCTTTCAATTCCAAAGAAGCCACATCTAAGTAATCAACCGGGAACGCCGATAAAATCTCTGCATCCACATCTTCCGGCACCGCTAAATCGATGATGGTTATTTTTTTGGATGGATCGGGTAAAATTTTTCCATACATAGAAGCCGTCAGCACCGCATAATTAGCGCCGGTGCAGGTAATGATCAGGTCAAATCCTTCTGTATGATTGCTCAATTGCTCCAACGGAAACGCTTGCCCATCTTTAAAACGCGCGGCCAATTCTTCCGCTTTGCTCAATGTTCTGTTATAGACGAAAACGTTATGAAAACCGGACTTGATCAGCATACTCGCCATCAATTGATTCGTTTGTCCTGCGCCGATCATCAGAATTTTCGCATCTTTTGAAAAACTGCGCTCCATCAATAAACGATATGCCAGGGAAACTACGGAAACCGGTTTTTCACCGATACGCGTTTCCGTGTGAATTTTTTTTGCGAAAACGATAGCCTGTTCCACCGCCAGGCGAATATTATCGGCACACAAATTATTTTTTTTACAGTTATGATAAGCCTGTTTGATCTGGCCTAAGATCTCGCGTTCGCCGATTACCAGTGAATCCAGCGAAGCAGCCACACCAAAGAAGTGATGGATCGCATCCCTACCTTCATAGATCATGGCTTTGGAAACATGTAAATTCAGCAATTCCTTATTCAAACCCGGGTTAATAAACAAAAACAGATTTTTCAGGAATTTATCATCGAGTTTGGAATCGTACGTAAAGAAAAAAGTAACGCGGTTACAGGTATTCAGATAAAATAACTCATTGATTTTAAATGACTTTTTGAGTTCTTTTAAACGGTTAGCCGGAAAATCCGTGATATCGCTGTCTGTCAGCAAATAATCTTTGAGACGGTTTACCTTAGTCGTTTTGTGGGTGATAGTGACAACTTTATAGCAGTGCACGGGGCTGATTTACTGGTACAAATATGCGTTAATATTCAACAATAAAAAAATGATTTTCGTCAGCCTTTGTTCAAACTAACAATAAGATAAAAAGCTATTGTGCATAATCCATCTCCACGTAAACCTTGCCATAACCCATCCCGATAGCCTTGGCCACGCCCATAGAAACCCGGAGCATTACATTTTTGTTTTCCTCGATCTCGGGCAGCTTGCCTATGACCTTGGCATAAGTTACTTTGCTATTCTCTAAGTTTTTGATTTTCAATATAGTACCTATTGGTGCTGTTTTGTGCATCGCAAAATAAGTTGTAGCGCTATTAGAAGAGGAAGCCATCAGGTCAGCCGTTCCTTTTACCGTTTGAGGAGTGCCCACTTTTTGTTGGTTCCCAAACTGTTTAATCAATGCCGATAAAGAAAGGTTTTCTTCCTGGGCATCCGAGGGCATCTCTTCTGTCGCCGGTTCGGGTTGTTTTGGAGGAGCAGTTACCGTCGGCGTGGTAACTACAGGCTTAACCGGTTCGTCTTTTTTTAGTTCTTTAAGTGTTTTCTTATCCGGGTTAATGAGTAAAACCATTCCTTTCTTGATGCTGTTGTCTTTAAGATCGTTCCAGGCCTTCAAATCTTCTACGGTCACTCCATATTTTTTCGCGATGGAATACAGTGTTTCATTAGCCAGCACAATATGATTTTCCTGTTTTTTATTCGAGTTGGATGTTGTCGAAGGTTTATCAGCCGGTTTCGTAGTGGGTTTCGTTGATGGAATACGCAACATCATCCCCGGTTTTAAAGAGGCTGCTGTTACACCGGGGTTGCTTTTCAAGATATCGTCAACAGTAACATCATTTTTTTTAGCGATGCCATATAAGGATTCGCCGGAAACTACTTTATGTGTGATATAATTGGGCGCAGGTTTCTTTGCCCAGAGGAAAAAGGCAATCAGCAGCAGAGGGAAAAAAACGAGGATCTTTTTCAGCATAAATGTCTACATTGGGGAACAAATTTTACGCCAACTCGATTGTAATATCGGAATTACTTTTCAACAAAAGTTCATATGAAAACCAAACAGCTGTTATATTTCGTTATTGGCCTTTTATTCTTTTTTTCTGCGAAAGCGGAGAAGCCGGTGATCATTTATCATTTCACGTTAAACCAGGAAATCGATAAAAGCGCTTATCGCTTAGTAAAAAAAGCGATCAACGAAGCAGAGAATCAGCACGCCGATTATATTTTGATGACCTTGAATACGTATGGCGGTATGCTGGATGCTGCGGATTCGATCCGTACGAAAATTTTAAATGCTAAACCCACTACGATAGTCTGGATCAACAACAACGCCGCATCTGCCGGTGCGCTGATCTCCATTGCATGCGATAGCATTTATATGCGGGAAGGTGCGAGTATCGGCGCTGCGACAGTGGTAGACGAAATGGGTAACAAGCAAATGGATAAATATCAATCCTACATGCGTTCCATGATGCGCTCGACAGCGGAGAGTAATCACCGCGATCCGTTAATTGCAGAAGCGATGGTCGATGAAAGCGTGGTAGTGCCGGGTATTAGCGATTCTGCACATATTCTCACCTTCACGGCACAGGAAGCTATGAAAAATAAATATTGCGAAGGCATCGCGGAAAATGAAACGATGGTACTTCATCAAATGCACATCACCAGTTACAAAATAATTGAACATCAGATTTCATTTACCGATCATATCATTAGTTTTTTACTGAATCCGTTCATCAACAGTTTGCTGATCTTAATGATCTTCGGTGGAATTTATTTTGAAATGAAAGCGCCGGGATTGGGTTTGCCGAGTATTGTAGCCATCATCGGTGCCATTTTATATTTTGCTCCATTGTATCTCGATGGTCTTGCTGCAAACTGGGAAATTTTAATTTTTGTTGTCGGGTTGATCTTACTCGCATTGGAAATTTTTGTGATCCCCGGGTTTGGCATTGTAGGCATCCTGGGAATTATTTTTGTCATCGCCGGACTCACCTTAAGCCTGATTGATAACGATATGTTTCACTTCCACAACAATGTTTTTGATGTTATCGGCAAGGCTTTATTCCGTGTCACCATTACCATAATTATAGGAATGGTATTGGCGGCAACTTTAGGCGGATCTATTTTTAATTTTCCGGTCTTCAACCGCATGGTTTTAAAAAGCGCGCAAAAATCGGAACACGGTTATAGTATTCGCCAGAACGAAATGCAGGTATTGATCGGTAAAGAAGGCGTTGCGATCAGCGATCTGCGACCGAGCGGCAAAGTAGAACTTGAAGGTAATATTTATGACGCCATCAGCGATGCGGAATACATTCTGAAAAATACGCCTGTTGTAGTAAGCAAAGTAACCGGCTATTCGCTGCGTGTAAAAAAAATAAAGACGACTTGAGTATAATCGGTATCATTCCCGCACGATTTGCATCTTCACGCTTTCCCGGTAAACCGCTGGCCAATATTTTCGGAAAGACAATGATACAGCGTGTATACGAACAAGCCAAACTCGCTAAAAAACTTTCCAAAGTTATCGTTGCCACAGATGATCCGATCATTTTTGAAACAGTCAAAAATTTCGGCGGCGAAGTGATGATGACTTCCGGCGATCATTTCAACGGAACATCCCGCTGCGCAGAAGTCGCCAGTCATTATACTGATTTCAATTTTGTCGTCAATATTCAAGGCGATGAACCCTATATTCACCCCGAACAGATCGATGAGTTATGTAATTTATTTTCAGACAACGAAGCCGGACTTTTTACCCAGGCAAAAAAACTAATCGATCCAACTGCCATTCAAAATCCAAATGTGGTAAAAGTTATTTTTGATGAGAATAATTACGCCGTAGATTTTAAGAGGTCCTTCTCCGCCAGCTGGCGGATCGAGGGCGATATTTACAAACATATCGGCATTTATGGATATAAAATTTCCGTTCTACAGGAAATTGTAAAGCTCTCTCCTACTGAAAACGAAAAGAAACATCATTTAGAGCAATTGCGTTGGATGGACAATGGCTATAAAATAAAAGTGGGAATTACATCTTATGAAAGTATTTCAGTGGATTTGCCATCCGATATTGCCAAATTAAAGGATTAAAAAATTAATGAATATCTTGGTTTCACGATGGAAACAGTCTTAAATGGTGTTCCACAAGATTAAATCTTTGAACAACACCGAATAAATCATTCTCAAATTTTCACATTCTCAAATTAGACTTTATCTTTACAGTCCATAGCATCCACTGTTATGGCAAAATTCATCTTCGTTACCGGCGGCGTAACTTCTTCTCTCGGAAAAGGTATATTGGCAGCATCTCTTGCAAAATTATTGCAGTCGAGAGGTTTGCGCGTCACCATCCAGAAATTCGATCCCTATATCAATGTCGATCCGGGCACGATGAACCCTTATGAACACGGCGAATGTTATGTAACCGATGATGGCGCTGAAACCGATCTCGACCTCGGCCATTACGAACGCTTTCTCGGCGTACCTACTTCTCAAGCCAATAACGTAACAACAGGCCGGGTTTACCAGGAAGTGATCACGCGCGAACGCCGTGGCGATTATCTCGGCAAGACAGTTCAGATCATTCCGCACATTACTGATGAGATCAAACGCCGCTTCTTATTATTAGGCAATACCGATCAATACGATATTATCATCACTGAAGTCGGCGGAACCGTTGGCGATATTGAATCACTGCCTTTTATTGAAAGTATCCGTCAGCTGAAATGGCAATTGCCCAAAGAAGATTACCTCGTTATCCATTTGACGCTCGTACCCTATTTGTCATCGGCCAAAGAACTGAAAACGAAACCTACTCAGCACTCGGTGAAAGAACTCCAATCATACGGGGTACAGCCGCATATTTTAGTGTGCCGCACCGAACATACGTTAGGCGAAGACCGCAAACGCAAAATCGCCGAGTTTTGCAACGTGGAGAAAGACTGCGTGATCGAAGCACTGGATGCAGATACGATCTACGATGTGCCTATCAACCTGAAAAAAGAAAGGCTGGATGAGATCGTTATGCAGCAATTAGGTTACAAAGGCCTGCCCGATGCCGATCTCAGCTCCTGGAACGATTTCCTGTTCCGCCATAAAAATCCAAAGAAAGAAATTACGATCGCTGTTATCGGGAAATATATCGAACTCAAAGATGCTTATATTTCCATTTATGAATCGTTCATTCACGCGGCGGCAAAAAATGAATGCCAGGTAAAGATTGAGCGCATCCATTCCGAAGAGATCACAGCAAATAACCTCCGGGAAAAACTGGGTCACCTGAACGGCATTTTTGTAGCACCGGGTTTTGGACAGCGCGGCATCGAAGGAAAAATTCTATCTATACAATATGCCCGCGAAAACAACGTGCCTTTTTTCGGCGTGTGTTTGGGTATGCAAATGGCCGTTATCGAATTTGGAAGAAATGTATTGGGATTGAAGGATGCTGATTCTACGGAGATGAACGCCAACACCACGAATCCTGTTATCGATATGATGAGCGAACAAAAAAACATCATTAATATGGGCGGCACGATGCGTTTGGGCGCTTTTAATTGTAAGATCCGCGAAAATACACTCGCACATAAGATTTACGGCAAGGATATGGTCAAAGAACGTCACCGCCACCGCTACGAATTCAACAATCATTACCTGGAACAATTTGAAAAAGCCGGTATGATCGCCAGCGGCATCAACCCGGAAAGCAAATTGGCAGAAATTATGGAGATACCGGAGCATCCTTTCTTCATCGGCGTGCAATATCACCCCGAATTAAAGAGCACGATCCTCAATCCGCACCCATTGTTCGCCTCTTTTGTGGAAGCAGCGCTTAAATGCTGATTGCTGTACATACAATCTAAAATTATTATAAAAGCCCTTGATAACATTGGGTTTACGTTTTGGAAGCCTCGCTTAACCAAAATTTACATTTGATTAAAATCAACTGCCCTGAATGTTGCTTCTAGTTTAATTTTCACATTGCATTAACCTGAAAGATAGACAAGCGTCATTTTTAAATCAAACTTAGATAATTGGGAAAAGTTGCAGGCGTGCTCTACATGGACGTAGCTTTGCAACATAATTCTTAACCAATTAAACTTTTTAAAAATGGAATTCACAGAAAAATTCAAAGACGCTGTAGACACATTTGTGGCTGAAGCAAAAACAAACCTGAACGAACTGAAGTACACAGTTGAAAGCACTTACAAAAATGCTGTAAGCGAAGCTAAAGACGAGATGGAAATTCAGAAAAACTTCCTGAAATCAACTTCAGAAAGAATCCAGGAAAAACTGAAAGGCCCTTTCACTGCTGATAAAGTTAAATCTGACATCCAGGAAGAAGGTAAAATTTTAGTTGCTGACGTAAAAACTGCGTACAACAGAAATGCTGAAAGAGTAAAAAACGTTTTAAAAACTGCTGAAACTAAAGTAGAAGCTGTAAAAAACGAAGTGAAAAAAACAGCAAAAACTAGCAAAGCTAAAGCTGAAAAAGCAGTAGCATAAGCTAACCGACCATTTTTAAAAAGAGCCGCCCGTATTTTGAGGCGGCTCTTTTTTTTATATTTGTACATGGAATTCACCCTTCAGCCCATCGCCTTCGTAGCTAATACACGCAAAGACCTTAGCGACGATAACTGGGGAACGGTTATTTCCGAGATCCAATTGGCAGATAATATTATCGCAGAAGCCCTGGCAGGCCTGACAGATTTTTCTCATCTCGAAATATTTTACATCTTCCATAAAGCCCTGAATGCAGAAATCGTATGGACGGCGCAGCATCCCCGCGAAAATCCAGCCTGGCCTAAAGTAGGCATCTTCGCGCAGCGCAAAAAAAACAGGCCCAACCACCTCGGCTCTACGATTGTTGAATTAGTTTCTGTCAACGATAAAACTATCACCGTAAAAAATCTCGACGCCATCGACGGAACGCCGGTTGTCGATATTAAACCGGTGATGAAAGAATTTCTGCCTCTATCCGAAGTAAAACAACCGGAATGGGCTACTGAACTCATGAAAAATTACTGGTAATGCGTATCATCGGACAAATAGATCATCCTGTATTCAAAATAACCGTTATGCAACTGGGCGATAAGTATGTCTTGAAAATAGAACACGCCTTGATGGAACAAACCTACAAGATACGCGAGGCTGATGAAGTACGCGGTTTTAATGATGTTTCAAAATTAGTGGATGAACAATTCCTGAAAGAATGCATAGATCGCTTTCAGTCGATGAATGCTTCGTTGTTCGAATCTTTTAAAAGGAATATGAACTGGAACCCTTAAACGGCGATCTTCTCCAAAGGCATAGGAATATGATCGATGACGCTGGCCACCACATCAGCGGTTTCTCTTCCCGAACGCAAAGCTGATTCCATGGTTCCAACAGATAAGCTATCTCCGCAATAATAAACACTATCCGATACTTTTTTAGTGAAGCTCACTTCGTCGAGTATAGGTTTGAACGGCATCGCGTATTTGATGTGATAAGTTTTCAAATGTCTCCAGTCGTTCACCTGTAAGCCAAACCATTCCGATAATTCCAACTGGCATTTAGCGACCAGTTCTTCGTCATCCAGATCGTGTTCTTTCACCACATTCACGGAGATCAGGTGCTTACCTTTCGGAGCATAATCCGGCTGTAAGGTCGTAGGTACAAATACGTGATTGACTAATCCGCCGGTATCGCCATTCAAGATCACAACCGGTTTGCTGACCGGCGCTTTTTCCGCTTCGAAATAAATCGTGCTCACATGCGAGCATTCCTTATTCATATTCGTTTGCGGAGAAATAATTCCCAGGTCGATGGCGTTGGTTGCAATAACTACCATTTTAGACGGCAGGAAATCGCCATTGACAAATTCCACGCCTTCATTGGTTACTTGTTTGATCTTGGATCGCAGACAAATAGTAGCCGGTTCCAGTTTTTTGGAGATCGCTTCCGCGATACTGCCGATACCTCTTTGCGGCAATGCCACATGATCTTCAAACAGTGATTTCAGGTAGATTTTGGAAAAACGCGACGAAGACTGCAGGTTCCAATCAAAAATATTAGAAGCCAGCATAGGCCGGAAAAATGTATCGATCAGTTTTTTACTGAACCCATTCTTCGACAACATTTCATAGGAACAAGTTTCTTCTTCTTTCACCAGCCATTTATACGGTGTCGTTTTCAGTTTCACAAACAAACCAAAAAGGCGAACCTTGTCGGTGAATGTGGCGTTTTTAGCCAACGCTGTTGAAACCGTATCAAACGTTTTATAAAGCGGGTTGGTAAATAAGTTGAAAGAATGATCGTAACGCAACAGATAACCGGGATACGTATTCTTTAAATGCAGCTCATTTAGGTCGATGATCTTTTTGAGCTCGGTAGTTGAATTATGATAGAAGTGCAAGCCGCGATCTAATGTGAAACCATTGAATTCGTCGCTGCGTGCACGGCCGCCGATGTTTGAAGCAACCTCAAACAATTTTATATTCAGCCCTTTCTTCTGCAGATAATGTGCACACGAAAGGCCGGAAAGTCCGCCGCCAACAACAATAACATCTATGGGTCTCATACTGAAGCAGAACAAAAATAGAGGATTAAACTAGCATGGATATTACCGTTCTGTTACCGCAAGTTTAACTTAGATTAGACTGTCCCGAAATGCATTGATCTGCAATAAAAAAGGATCAGGGGCACTGCACCACGATGCTGGATGTGGTAACGATATTGCTCACATGACCTGCGCGGTCGAGGATCTTAATCTCAAAAGTTAAGGTATCCGTGGGCTTTTGCAAAAGCAGGCAGTCCGCCTCATCAATCAGAGATTTCAATTTGACCTCTATGGTACCGGAGATAGCTTTATCCGTTCCTTTTTGCGGGATTAACGGCAGGTTCAGTGAATCGATGAGGTAAGAATATTTCAGGTTTTTGATGACTACGTTTTTTACGTTCACGGTATCGTCGTTGGAAACTTTACCCAGGTCGCCATCGCCATCCGTAAAGCCGAGTAAAATATTGCCCGTAGAGCCCGGCGCATAAATTCCATCGATATCATATCCCTGGAAAGTAATGGCAGGCGTATCGGGGAAAGTGGGCGGTTTATAACAGGAATGCGCCACAAAAGCCGCCAGCAGCAGAACCGCGGGCATGAAATATTTTTTGTTCACTATCTTTGACTTATTCATGGATGCCTCTAAAATAATAGAAAATATCTTTTCCGTTGACAAGTTTTCATTTGAATCCGTTGCACTCGATATATTTCATTACCAATATATACATAATCCGGTTTACCGCCAATTTGTTCAATTGAATAAGATCGGGCCGGAATCCGTTAAAACTATAACCGACATCCCCTTTTTGCCGGTTGAGTTCTTTAAAACGCACCGGGTTCTCTGCGGAAACGGCGATTTTCAGAAAATATTTGAAAGTAGTGGTACCACGGGCCAGCAGACTTCCAAACATTATGTAGCCGATACGGAAATCTATCAACAAAGTTTTTTGAATGTTTTCCGGTTGTTTTACGGCGATCCTTCTGAATGGAATATTTTGGCACTCCTACCCTCTTATTTGGAGCGCGATAATTCTTCACTGGTTTTTATGGCGGATGAATTGATCAAAAGATCCGGTTCTTCTTTATCTGGTTTTTATTTAGATGAATTCGAAAAATTGAGCGAAACGTTACAGCAAACACACCATTCTTCTAAAAAAACCATGATGCTTGGTGTAACCTTTGCCCTATTGGATTTTGCTGAAAAATTTCCGCAGGATCTTAGCCATTGCACAATAATGGAAACCGGCGGTATGAAAGGACGTAAAGAAGAGATGCTGCGGGAAGAAGTGCAGGCCAACTTAAAAAAATCATTCAGCGTTCCGGAAATTCATTCTGAATACGGCATGACCGAGTTGTTATCCCAGGCTTATTCCAAAGGAAATGGTATTTTTCAAACGCCGCCCTGGATGAAAATTTTGCGGCGAGAGATCAACGATGCATTGTCGGTATCTGCAAATACCGGAAGAGGCATCATCAACGTCATCGATCTTGCGAATATTTATTCATGTTCGTTTATTGCTACGCAGGATATTGGATATCTGCACGAAGACGGAAGCTTTGAAGTATTGGGGAGAACGGACAACAGCGATCTGCGCGGTTGCAATCTTATGGTTGCCAGCTATTGATCACTTGCTGTAGTTTAGGCATCGGAAGGCCCATCACGTTTTGGTAGCAACCCTCAAATTTATCTATTCCAATATATTCCTGGATTGCATAAGAACCGGCTTTATCCAGCACTTCATGATTTTCGATAAAATGGCGGATCTGTTCATCACTTAAGTCTTTAAAATAAACTTTCGTGGTATCTGAAAAAGAAAGCTGTTTGCCTTTTCTGCGGATGCTGACGCCTGTTACTACATCATGACTTTTCCCATTCAGCATTTTTAACGTTTTAAAAGCCTGCTCCAGATTGCGTGGTTTTCCTAAGGGTTTATCCTCGAGGATCACTACGGTATCTGCCGTCACGATAAAATCTTCGTCTTCCCCGAGGAAAGAAAAGATATCGTGCATTTTTAATTTGGAAAGATATTCCGCGATGCGGTGAACCTGCATGTCATACGGAAAACGCTCATTGACTTTCGGGCTGATGACCTCGACATCGAAGCCGGCATCTTTCAGAATTTCGTAGCGCCGTGGCGACTGGGAACCCAGTATAATTTTTGGCGCTGGCATTGTTTAGAATATTTTCTTCAGGTAGTTTGCGTAGTGAACAAATAATAAATACGGCCCGGTTATAAAGTACAGGTATATCATCGACAAAATACCCAATAGCATATATCCTTTTATAAATTTACTCAGTTGCCGGAAGTGTGATTCATTTGCTGCCCGAAATAACAGAAATATAAAGATGAGCATCGGGATAACATAGAGGATGACGACGACTCCTCCGACTTTCTGCATATACATAGCTGGGAAAAAGGCAGCGACGCTGGTCCAGATAAGCAGGATGATCAATGACGGGATCAAACAAACGATCCGGGCTCCTTTCAGTCCCCATACTATGGGCACGGTCCGGCAGCCATACTGGTCATCGCCTTTCACATCTTCCATATCCTTGATCACTTCACGCAGAAAGCTGGTGAGAAAAGCAAAAACGGCATAAAATGAAGCCGCCAGGAAAATCCCGCTTTCAATTTCATTGCGCGCGAGCGAGGGCATTTTCGATTTCTCCGATTCATACAAACCCGGCAAAAACACCACAAACGCTGAACACAAAGCCACAACGAGGTTGCCTACCAGTAATTGCTTTTTAAAATATTGCGCATAAAAATTGAGGGCGACCAGGATCAGTATCGGAACGGTGGAAAGCCGCACATTTTGCGTCATCCATGCCAAAGCAATCGTTGTCAAAACACTTAAAATCGCCAGCAGTTTATAAAAATTATAGGCTTTAAGCGTATCAATCTCATTTTCGATCAGCACTTTGCCGGGACGGTTCACCCTGTCTATGTCCGAATCAAAAATATCGTTGATAACATAGCCACCTGCGGCAACTAACACCGTTGTTAAAACAAGAAGCACAAATTCTACTGCATCGAGATTGGGTTTAACATCAAACAATCCATAAAACGGGTTATCTACAATCGCGTAACGAAACAAGGTCATGGTCAGGAAAATCATTAACAAATTCAGAGGCCGGATCAGTTTGAGATATACCATAGTTTTATTGTTTGTTAGGAAACGGCCAAAGATACAATTTATTGAATATTTACCCGTTGACATACACAGAAATCAGTATTTTCCATAGGTGTTGAAATCCTGTCATATTATTTTTGGTACAAAAATTGTTAATTTACAGGATCAAATAAAAAGACATGAAAAAACTTTTCTTATTAGCTCTGACACTAACCGGATTGTTAACAACCACTTTCTCCCAATCTGTTGTTACGTGCGAAAGCTATAACAGTTCCACCGGGCAACCAAGCGGTATTTATTCTCTATGGAATATTAAATCAGGGGGTGGTTATATCAATATTTTATACAGCCAGGGAAGAAACCTGTCAAGCGGTGAATGGTACCTCTATATAGACAGACTAAAAACCAAAGGAGAATATACCCCTTATGAAACAATCTCCTTATCTGAAGATACTTACAAGAATTGGCTTGTTTACCAATACACTTTTAAAGAAAGCGGGAAATTTAAGATCGATATTATGAAAGATGCCGTTAGCCAGGCTACCTGTTATGTAGAAATACAATTTACAGATGGTACAGATAACAGTTCCTCCAGTACCACCAGTACCTATTATGATGATGATCCTTATGCTGATTCCAAATTGGAATTCTGTGAATCCGTATCTTCAGATGGTGTTCCCGATGGTGTATCTTCTACATTTAAAGCTGACCGCACCGGCGCCCGCGAAGTAACTATTTTCGTAGACAATGACGGCACTGCATTCAAAACCACCAAATTTTATGTAGATATTTATGATAAAAACACAAACGAAAAAATAGATTCTTATTCCATTGATGATATTGATGAAGACTGGACATGGGTAAAATTTAAACGTACATTTACTAAACCGGGAGAATATTCCGTAGAGATCTATAATGAAGATGATGATTGGATCAATACAGCTAGTTTGACGATTACGCGATAATATTTTTCACTGCTTGCAAATAAAAATGGTCCCGGTTAATAGCCGGGATTTTTTTGTTAACAGTGGGTCATGACCCACTGTCTATTAAACTTGTCATTACCATAAAGCTTCATGCTCTTCCGCAACTCCGAATGCCGTAAAGTGTTCTGTGTTATTGTTGATGGTAACTGTTCCTTCAATAGATCCGAAAGGTTGTATGAACTGACTTTTCATCACCATTAAATTGATGTTCTCCGAACGCGCGCCTTTGGGTTGTAACGTGCAGGAAAGAAGACCATCTACGGTTTCTATTTTCCAGGTTTGCTTGTCGAGTGGTTTTGAATTATTAAAATTGGCTTTGCCGAGAATAAATTTTTGTCCGTCCAGCCATAAACAGTTTTCCAGGTTGCCATTGAATTTATCGACAAGATTGACGGCGATAGATTTACCTGTAGCTGTTTTACCTATAAACGACAACCAGTTCCATTCTGTTTCTCTTGGCGGATAGCCTTTGGTAAAATCGAGGGAACCAAAATTACCGCTGTGTTCATACACTTTGCCTTTATAGTTGACCGTTGCTTTCGTAGGCATCGGTAAATTTTTGTACGTGAAATTAAACGGCCGATCTCCTTTTGACGGCGCTACGACGCTGATACCATTATCAGAAAAATCGGCTTCCATTTTAAGGTTGAATTTTCCAGCTACATCAAAATACATTTTACCATTCATCGATTTAATGGAATAATTTTTCAGTTGCCAGTGGTCGTTCAACCCCGGATCGAAATCATTCCCAAAACCCAATGGAATGGTGATCTTATCTTCGATGAATAAATTTTCTTTGGGAACAAAAAAATACGAAAAGCCCAATGCCAGCGCTCCCGCATCCGCGATAGCCATACCGCAGGTCAGTTCTTCACTGAAAAATCCATAGAAGATCCATGCTTTGCGCTCTGCCCGGCGCTTCTTGATGAGCATGCCCTGTTTATCCCAATGCGCCGTAGAAACATCCGGAATTAATCCATCATACACACCAAATGGCAAAGCAGAACCGTTTTGACGCAAGGATTTTTGTGCAGGCAGAATGGACATAGCTAACTCTTTCCCGAAAGATAGGAAAAATACAAGGTCCCTTACTACGTTCGGGATGAATTTTTGAAAGCGACCACGCCGGTATATTCCGCCTCAAAGTCTTTCCATTGTTTTTCGGCCACAGAAGTATGCGGAGAAATTTGTTGCGTAAAAAACCGGTGCAGATCCGACATGCTGCCATTTAATGAAGGACGTTCAAAATATAAACGGCCGGTGCGGCGCACGATAAAATCACCGATAGAATGCGTCATCTCGTAATTCATGCAATAATCGGCTTCAGATAGTAAAAGGTTATCGTCATATTTTTCTTTGGCAACTTGTAAAATGATGCGCGTATTGCTGCCAAATTTTAAAACGAGGTTTAATACTTCATCGATATTGAAATCTGTAAAGTGCGTTTGCAGTTCGCGGGCATATACTTCAGGTGTCTTGCCTTCGAGATCGCCGCCGGAAAGCGGGATTGCATCGGTATGGCAATCCGCAAATTTTTTATGTTCTTCTTTTTTGATCTGCTTGCACACTTCATCCACCGAACGCTGTGCCATTTTGCGAAAACCTGTCAGTTTACCGCCGGCTATGGAGATCAGTCCGCTCTCCGAAATAAAAATTTCATCTTTACGCGAAAGATCGGAAGGCGATTTGCCGTCTTCATGGATCAGCGGCCGCAAACCCGCCCAGGTCGAAAGCACATCCTCTATAGTTAAGTGCACATCCGGGAACATATGATTGGCGGCAGCAAGCACATATTCCACATCCTGCTTGTTGGCAAACGGCGCGTCGATATTATCGCGATAAGTTGTATCGGTGGTGCCGATGTAAACAATTTCACCGCGCGGAATGGCAAAGACCATGCGCCCGTCCTGTACATCAAAATAAACGGCTTGCTGAACGGGTATCCGTTCTTTTTTCACCACGACATGAATGCCTTTGGTGAGGTGCAGGCGTTTTCCTTTGAGTGAATTGTCCGCTTTGCGCAAGGTATCGACCCAGGGGCCGCAGGCATTGATGATCTTTTTCGCTTTGATATAAACAGGAAATCCAGTCAAGACATCAACGGCATTGGCACCATTGATCTTATTATTTTCTGTAGTAAAGGAATGGCATTCGACATAATTCAAACACATCGCTCCTTTTTCTACGGCGGTTTTCATCACTTCGATCACGAGGCGTGCATCGTCGCTGCGGTACTCCACATAAATGCCACCGCCGACTACAATATCTTTATTCAATAAAGGCTCGCACTGTAAGGTTCTTTCTACATCGAGCATAAAACGACGTTCGCGGCTCTCCACGCCGGCAAGTCGGTCGTAGACATACAAACCCAGGGACGTCGATCTTTTTCCGAGCGATCCGCCTTTTACGATCGGCAGCAGCATGCGTTCGGGAATGACGATATGCGGCGCGTTGCGGTGCAGGATAGCACGCTCCCGTCCTACTTCGCGCACAATGCCAAACTCGAGTTGTTTGAGATAACGGAGACCGCCGTGAATTAATTTGGTGGAGCGGCTGGAAGTACCGGATCCGAAATCCGCTTTTTCGATGAGTGCCACTTTAAGTCCGCGCGTAATCGCGTCGAGTGCAATGCCCGCACCGGTAATGCCACCGCCGATCACCAGCAGGTCATAGTGCTGGTCTTCGAGTTGGCGCAGATGTTCGGAACGGTGTTTCGCGGAAAAATTGTTCATCGTAAATAATCCTGAATAAAGATATAGCTAATCGAAAAAAGGTTGGACGGTTCTGCATATTCCTATGGAGAAATAATGGTAATTTAATGAGTAACTTAGTATTTAGTACTTAGTAGTTAGACTGGAGCAAAAGTTAAGAATTGTCGTTTGTGCTTACCAAGAAAAAAATCTAAATACTAAGTACTAATTACTAAATACTTCTTCATGAAATTGACCGGAATCAAAGAAACGTGCCTGTACGTAAAAGACCTTCGGGCAACTGAAGAGTTCTATACCCAAAAACTGGGGCTGGAATGTTTCGATAAAAAGGAAGGCGTGTATGTTTTCTTCCGCGCGGGCAGCGATGTGTTGTTGTGTTTTAATGCCGAGGCCAGCAAAGTACAGACGGCTATTCCGCCGCATTATGGTTCGGGCAATTTGCATTTCGCTTTTGAGTGCCCGAAGGATGAATATGAAAATTGGAAGCAACATATCCGCCATCAGGGCATAGCAATAGAAAAAGAAATTACCTGGCCGAGCGGAACGCTGTCGTTTTATTTCCGCGACCCGGATGGGCATTGCGTGGAGATAGAAGAACCGGGATTGTGGAATAGTTAAAAGTTTATAGTTGAGAGTTATGAGTTAGTTTTGAGATTATTAAAAGAAATAATGAACAAAGTTTTTTTCATATATCTTTTATGCCTGGCAACGGGGTGTACTCAAAATAGGGGTACCCATTCTGAAAAAATAAAGTCATCAGTTGAGATATTTTTTTATGCAAACTTTAATAATCAGGCATATGAACTAAAAAAAGACAGTTTAAAAGTGAGCAGTATCAATGCAACGCTTTTCAGTTCATATAACATGGTATCACATGGAACAGATTTTTTAATAATAAGAGATGACTCAACCCTCCAATTTTTCATAGTACCTCAACATAGAGGAACTTATCTTCCTAATTTTTATAACATTAATACCATATACACTATACTAACAAACGACACCTTAAGTTTTTATTTGCCGGCTTTAGAACCAATGCGAGACGGGGTAGCAGGAATAGAACATTTTTTAAGCCAATCAGATGCCTGCGCAAAAAAATTATTTACCTACGATCAATTAGATACTTTGTTAGAGTTCCACAAAACTTATGATCTGGGAACGAGGATATACACCGCTATACAATTGGATTCTGCATTACAGAAAGTTTTTCAAACCAAGAAAAAATTTAATGGACAACAAAAAAAACAGATCAACTATATTAAAACAGCTTTAAAAGCTAAACTCCAAAATAATACAGCATTAATATATTTTGCCGGAGACGTTTTTTTGAATGTTTATGAAATAGATCCAGGGTTAGATAGAGAATTTGTAAAAATTCCGATCTACAATATTAGAAAGTTGCAAATTGGATTAAATTATTCAGATCGAGAGAACAATGAATAACAGGAATGCATACCGGTTGCGAGTCAGATCATATATATTGGTTTATCTGTTTCTTTTTCTATCTTTTAAAGTAAATGCACAAACTACAAATACTTACAAATCACCTGTTGTTGACACTTTTTGGGGTACTGCAATTAATGATCCATATCGTTGGTTGGAGTCTTTAGATTCTGATTCTACTAAAGCTTGGTTGAAGTATCAACAGAAAATAACCCAGTCAGTTAAGAAACAATTTAACGGCGCTTTTAATGATATTTATGATAAACTGGTACGAGACGGCCGCGCCTACTTTGACAATTATATAAAAGAAGGCCCTTATTATTTTGAATATGTGCAGCCATTTGATGGTGCTCCAGTGTTATATTATAAAACTCCCAAAGAAGATGACTTTTCTGTGGCATACAATCCAAATCGAGAATTTGTAAAAAAACAAGAATCTATTTCAGACTTTTCATTATCGAATGATGCACGTTATATAGCTGTTTCACTTTCTAATGAAGGAACAGATTGGATGACAATTATTGTGCATAATCTCAAAAAACAAAAAGACCTGCCGGACAAAATTGAATGGGTAAAATACAGTAATATCTGCTGGACAGATAGCGGTTTTTTTTATTCAAGATATAAAAAACCTGAAGACGGGTCAATACATATTGCGTCAAATAGTTTTCAGCAATTATGCTTTCACAAGTTGGGTGAAGATCAGCAAGATGATAAAATAATTTATACTATCCCGGATGAAGCGAACGCTACATTTGGATTTGATCTAATTGATCATGACAGGTATTTAATCTTGTACTCCATAGCAAAAATAAATGGAGTATGGAACAAAATAGTTGCTTATAAAGATTTACACGAAGGAATGTACAGCAAGGTACACATGTTCCTGGCATCACCCAGGGTAAAAAATATACAATATGATGTATTGGACTATGTTCATAATAAATTTATCGTGCAAACAGATTTGGGTGCATCATGTGGCAGAGTTGTTTTATGCAATAAGGATTCTCTAAATAGTATGGAGATATTTATCCCCGAATACAAAGAAGTATTAATCGATTTTTATTCTATAGACAACCAGTTTTTAGGATTGTATTTTGGGAAAGGAACATATTCTTTTTATTTTTTTGATACTCTCGGCGATATCATTCACGGGTTAAAATTTCCACCAGGCATTAGCATTGCAGATGTTAATGCTAATCCATCCGACTCTATTATTACATACCGTCAATCTTCTTTCAATATTCCCGCAATTATTTCAAAGATAAATATACATACCTATCACTATGAACCTGTATCAAACACGGAAGTCTACTATGACGCCGAAAAATATGTTACCGAAATCGTTACTTATAAATCCAGAGATGGCACTGAAATTCCAATGTACCTGGCTCATAAAAAAGGTTTAAAACCAAGTAAATTGAACCCACTCATATTATATGGCTATGGTGGTTTTGGGCTTCTATTAGATCCTTTATACAAGTACTCTAATATTGTTTTTTTTGAAAATAATGGCATACTGGCATTTCCTATGATACGCGGCGGAGGCGAATTTGGAAATACCTGGCATGATCTCGGGAAAGGGCTGAACAAACAAAATTCATTTGATGATTTTATTAGTGCCGCGCAATACTTAATTGATAGCGGTTATACTTCGAAAGACCGGTTGGCCATCAGAGGCGGGTCAAATGGCGGATTATTGGTAGGAGCGGTAATTACTCAACATCCTGAGTTGTTCAAGGTAGCCATTGGAGAAATGGGAGTATATGATATGTTGCGTTATCATTTATTTACAGGCGGCCGTTTCATAGAGGAGGAATATGGCTCAGTAAATGACTCCATTCAATTTGTTAACCTCTTAAGGTATTCTCCATTACAAAATATCAAAGATGGAATGAATTATCCCGCTACATTACTAGTCACAGCAGAAAATGATGAACGTGTTCCACCTTTCCATACTTATAAATTTCTTGCTGCGCTTCAAGCAATATCAACAAATGACCTGCCGCATATTTTATATTTTGAAGAGAATGCCGGACACCAGGGATCTCCAACTTGGGATGAAAGAGAAGAGGAAGAAGCGTTTGTACTTGCATTCATATTTAACCAAATGGGAATAAAAGTAAATACACAATTTTAAATACTCTTTTCTGGTGCAAATATCAAGTTAGTCAAAATGAAAAAACCAACTTCCGTAAACGAATACATCGCTTCTTATCCACCGGAGATACAAGAGAAATTAAAAACAATTCGCGCTGCCATTCAGCAAGCCGCACCTCAGGCAGAAGAAGTGATCAGTTATGGAATGCCGGCTTATAAATACAAAGGTATGTTGGCTTATTTTGCGGGGCATACGCATCATATCGGCTTTTATGCCATGCCCGGCCCTATCAAAGCTTTTGAGAAAGAATTATCAGCTTATAAAACTTCCAAAGGTACGGTGCAGTTTCCTTATGAAAAGAAGTTGCCGGTACGGCTCATCGCTCAGCTCATAAAATTCCGGGTTAAAGAAAACGAAGAAAAAGAGGTGATGAAAAAGAGTAAGAAAAAATAGTACTTAGTAGTTAGTAATTAGTATTTAGATTTTACTTCTGACAACAGACCTCTCCGCGCCCTCTGCGAAAAACTTAGCGTACTCTGCGGGGTCGGCTCGAACCCGCTGCCGCGCACCGAGCTCACCAAGAAGCTCTGGGCCTACATCAAGCGTAACGGTCTCCAGGACAGCAAGAACCGTCGCGCCATCAACGCCGACGACAACCTCCGCGCGGTGTTCAACGGCAAGTCGCAGGTCAGCATGTTCGACATGACCAAGCTGGTGAACAAGCACGTCAGCTGAGTCCACACATCACGAACCGAGGGCGCTCCCGCTGGGGCGCCCTTTTTTTTGCTCGTAGCCCGTAGCTCGCAGCCCGTAGCTATATTCCCCGCCCTATGGCCGGCGAATACATCTTCACGATGCGCGACCTGCGAAAGGTCGTCCCTCCCTCCCGCGAGATCCTCAAGGGCATCCATCTCGCCTTCTACCCCGGCGCCAAGATCGGCGTCCTGGGCTCGAATGGCGCGGGGAAATCGTCCCTGCTCCGCATCATGGCGGGGGTGGACCACGATTTTCTCGGCGATGCCCGCCCGCTTCCGGGGACCCGCATCGGCTATCTCTCCCAGGAGCCCCAGCTCGATCCGTCGAAGGACGTGCGCGGCAACGTCATGGATGGGGTGAAGGAGCAGCAGGCGATGCTCGATCAGTTCAACGAGATCAGCGCCAGGTTCGCCGAGCCGATGGACGACGACGAGATGGCGCGTCTTCTCGAGAAGCAGGGCAACCTGCAGGAACGCATCGACGCGCTGGGCCTGTGGGAGCTCGACCACAAGATCGACATGGCGATGGACGCGCTCCGGCTGCCGCCCGGCGATGCCGACGTGGCCAAACTGTCGGGCGGCGAGCGGCGGCGAGTGGCGCTCTGCCGCGTGCTGCTCGAACAGCCCGACATGCTGCTCCTCGACGAGCCCACCAACCATCTCGATGCCGAGAGCGTGTGGTGGCTGGAGCGCTATCTCGCCGAGTTCGCCGGTACGGTGGTGGCCGTCACGCACGACCGGTACTTCCTCGACAACGTGGCCGGCTGGATCCTCGAGCTGTATCAGGGCGCCGGCATCCCGTGGGAGGGCAACTACTCGTCGTGGCTCGATCAGAAGCAGCGCCGGCTGGCCCAGGAGGAGAAGCAGGCCTCCGCCCGGCAGAAGACGCTCCAGCGGGAGCTCGAGTGGGTGCGTATGGCGCCGAGGGCGCGTCAGGCCAAGAGTAAGGCGCGCATCACCCGCTACGAGGAGATGCGCGAGGAGGCCGAGCGGCAGACCGAAGGCACGGCGGAAATTCTCATCCCCGTGCCGGATCGTCTGGGCGACGAAGTGGTGATCGCACGCGACGTCGCCAAGGGCTACGGGGACCGGCTGCTCTTCGAGAATCTCGAGTTCTCGCTTCCCCGCGGCGGCATCGTCGGCGTGATCGGCCCGAACGGCGCCGGCAAGACCACGCTCTTTCGCATGATCGCGGGGCAGGAGACGCCCGACGCCGGCACGCTCACCGTCGGCTCGACGGTCAAGATCGCGTACGTCGACCAGTCACGGGAGTCACTCGAGGCGGAGCACACCGTCTACGAAGAAATCTCCGGCGGCGAGGACCAGCTCCAGTTCGGCAAGCGCACCGTCAACGCGCGCGCCTACTGCGCGGGCTTCAACTTCCGTGGCGCGGACCAGCAGAAGAAGGTCGGGACGCTCTCGGGCGGCGAGCGCAACCGGCTCCATCTCGCCAAGCTGCTCAAGAGCGGCGGCAACCTCCTGCTGCTCGACGAGCCGACCAACGATCTCGACGTGGATACGCTGCGCGCCCTCGAGGAGGCGCTGGTAGGCTTCCCCGGATGTGCCGTGGTGATCAGCCACGATCGCTGGTTCCTCGACCGGATCGCGACGCACATCCTGGCGTTCGAGGGCAACAGCGAAGTGGTGTGGTTCGAGGGGAACTATCAGGACTACGCCGCCGACTTCAAGCGTCGGAAGGGCGTGTCGGCGGACCAGCCGCATCGGATCCGGTACAAGAAGCTGGTGCATTAGGGACGGGCGGACGGGCGGACGGGCGAACGGGCGAACGGGCGAACGGGCGAACGGGCGAACGGGCGAACGGGCG
>JADMIO011189588.1_pt1 | contig 79585 bp, 66 predicted proteins | sample 8958161 | NCBI WGS metagenome assembly JADMIO01 (sample SAMN16585339, study PRJNA669376) | soil metagenome | isolation source: Crop rotation soil | place: USA: Cullars Rotation, Alabama | collected 2011 | reverse complement strand
GCCGCGACTTCAAGTCACGTGAATTCCAAGCTTCGGATCCCACTGTGCTGGAAAGCCGTAGGTGCCGTTGTACGACGGGTTGATCAACAGTAACTTGGGCATACGTTCTAGCCGGCACTATCCCGCGGCGCGTCGGCGAAGATGACGACGTTCCAGCAGAGCAGCCGCAGCGGCGGAAGCAACCACAGTGTAGCGCGGTCAATCTTCTCCAGCGGCGTGTAGAGCCACCGCCAGCGGTCGGCCTCCCGGATAATGACTTTCCAGAAACGCTCCTGATTCGGGTTCCGGCGCTGAACCACGGCCATCAGCACGAAGATCAAGAGCGTCGAGAGCCAGAAATACCGCGTTTCGACGTGGGCGAAGTGCCGGCGGAACGTCTGGATGTCCCGCCAGGTCAGCGGATGCTCGTCCGGGGTGCGGACCTCCGTCGCCACGAAACGGTAGACGTTGATGACCGGGTTATAGGCCAGCGGATCCCAGGTCACCAGAACGCCGTCGGGCGCGAGCTGACGCGACACCAGGGCCAGAGTCCGATCGACATCGACGTGGTGCAGAAGATTCCCCGCGTAGATCACGTCGAAGCGCTGATCGGCGGGCAGCCGTAGGTCCTCAGCAGATGCGAGATGGGGCGTGACGCTCACGCCATTGGCCTCCGCCAGCCGGCGGGTCACGTCGAGCATACCGGCTGAAAGGTCGAGCGCGGTGACGTCGGCACCGCGCAGCGCGAAATAGACGCTCGCCTCGCCGAGCCCGCAGCCGACGTCGAGCAGCCGCTTGCCGCGCAGGTCGCCGAGCCTGCTGGCGATGTAACGCATCTCCGGTGCGGTGCACGCCTCGGCGGCGGCACGAACGTCAATCTCGCTGACCTCCTCCCGCGCCGCCCACGAGTCGTGGAAGTCGCGCTCGCTTGCAAGCCGCCCGTCGCCGGGTGCGACTGGCTGATAGCCTGAGGCGTCCGCGACGCGCCGTACCACATCGGCGAAGTACACCTGGTTCTTCAACTTGACAGGGTCTTCGCCCGCCGCGAGATGGAGCGTCTCCTGCTTCTCGGCGTGCGCGGCGTCGTCGCCACGTGTGTAGAACTGCGCGACGTCGAGCGCAACCGTCAGACTGCCCGCACGCGTGCCGCCCCAGGCAATCCGGATCGCGCCAGGCAGGTACTGGAAGTCGAGGCCGCGCAGAAACTCCGGCCACGGCGGCATGCCGGCCTCGAGCGACTGCCAGCGTCCCGCCTGCGCCGCAATCAGGAATCGGTACCGGAAACTCTCGAACTTGATCTTCTTAGGCATCGACGACCGTGAGCGGATTGCGCCGGCGCGACATTGGGCGCTCGCGCGGCTCGCTCCGAATCGTCTCGGCGATCTCGAGCAGCTGTTCGTAGGTCAACGGCCACTTCTTTTCGGGTGGCGCCGTCAGGAACGTCGCCACGCGCTGCAGCTTCGCCGCCATGAACCGCATCGCAATCGTCATCTCAGGATAGCTCCCGTACATGCAGCCGCTGCAGCGGCGCGTAACCTGCTCTACCTCCTGGCGCCAGACGCGATCGCGGTAGACGCGCGGAAACTCGCTGGCATACGCGGGATAGCTCCGATCGAGCCGGTGGTCGCAGCAGGGGGCGAATTCGCCGTTCGGCAGCAGGGCGAAGTAGAGGTTCGGCGAGTCACAGACACCGCCGTTGCGGTTGCGCCATGTCGTCGGCTCATTCCTGACGAACCGCTTGATGTCGTCGAGATATTGGTCGCTGTCGTAAAGCAAAAAGCCCTCGGCGCGCATCTGGCGCACACGCTCGATCACGGCGTCGACGACCGGAATCTCGTCGGGCTGAAAACGAAGGGACTGATCGAACGTGCGGAACCCCATCGGGTGGGCGTAGTCGCTGACGTGCACCGGCACCAGCGATGTGAACCAGGAGGCGGCCGTGCCGAAGCGGATGACATCGTCGATATCACCCATGTTCTGCGGCTGCAGCACGCAGCCCAGTGCGGCGAAGCTGCCCTCCTTCGGCAGGTAGCGGGAACAGAGCGCCATCGTTTTCAGCGCCCGATGCCACGACTCCGAAAATCCGCCGTTGATGACGTCCTGCCGTTCCGGCTGCAGCGAATCGAGCGAGATCGAAATGTCGTGTCCGCCGGCTTCAACCGCACGCGCGACCTGATCTTCTGACGCGAATCCATTGGTCTGCATGCGCACGTGCACGCCGCGGGACTCGAAGGCCCTGATGATCTCGGGCAGATCCTTGCGGGCAAAGGGCTCGCCGCCGGTCAGCAGGACGATGGCCACACCCATGGCGGCAAAGTTGTCGGCGATACGCTGCACTTCGTCGATCGTGCATTCGCGGACGTCGGCGTTGGTGTAGATGATGTTGCACTGCTCGCAGGTCAGGTTGCAACGCGCCGTCACGTAGAACTGCACGTAGACCGGTGCGTCCTGAAACAGGGCCGCACGCGCCAACGTCCGCTTTGATTGTCGTGAGAACACTCAGGATTCCTCGACGACTGCGGTCATGTTGATCGTTTCCGACACCAGATACAGCGGCCGGCCTTTGACTTCCTCGAAGATGCGGGCGACATACTCGCCGACTACGCCGATCAGCACGATCTGGATGCCGCTGAAAATGACGACCGTCAACAGGATCGCCGTGACGCCGGGTACGGTGTAGGTCGTGAACAGCCGCAGGTAGATCAGCACCATCAATGCCAGGATACCGGCGGCGATGGTCCACAGCCCGAGACGGATCACGATCGCCAGCGGCCTGGTCGAAAACGACAGGATGGCATTGGTGGCAAACGCCATCATCTTGCGGAATGGGTACTTCGTGGTACCGGCGGCACGCGCGGCGCGATCGTATTCAAATGGCGCCGCGCTGAAGCCGAGCCACGGCACCATGCCACGGACGAAACGGTGGCGCTCACGCAGCTGTTTCAACCCGTCAACGACGCGGCGCGACATCAGCCGAAAGTCGCCGGTGTCCGCGGGGATGTCGATCTCGCACGCGTGCCGCAGCAGGGCATAGAACGCCGAGGCGGTCGCCTTCTTGTACATCGACTCTCCGGCGCGGCTGCGGCGCTTGCCGTAGACCACGTCAACGCCGGTCAATGCGACGCGATACATGTCGGGAATCAGCTCCGGCGGATCCTGGAGGTCGGCATCGATCACCGCGACGTAGTCGCCCATCGCCTGATCGATGCCCGCGGTGATCGCAATCTGATGGCCGAAGTTCCGGCTCAGGGCAATGACTTTGACGCGCGCCGTCTGTGCCGCCACCTGCCGGAGCCGGGTGAGCGAGCTGTCGCTCGAACCGTCGTCGACGAAGATGACCTCGACGTCGACGTCCGGCGCCATCCCGTCGGCGACGGCGATCAGGCGGCGTCCCATCTCGACGATCGACTCCTGCTCGTTGAACACGGGTACGACGATGCTGACCAGGCGGTTCTGACGCATCTGGGTTCTCAACTGTGCCTCCACGACGTCAACGCAGGCTGGCCATCAGTCGGCCCCAGAGCCGAACCTGGGCTGTGCGCGGCAGCAGCCGCGAAACCAAAGCCATCGCCTGTCCGCGGCGGCCAACGACGACTGCCTGCCGGCCGCGGTAAACCGATTCGATGGCCATCTGCGCCACGGTATCGGCACTCAACAGCCGCTCGTTCGCGGGTTTGGCCGCGCCAGCAGCCGCCTGGAAGCCGGTGTCGGTGCCTGACGGATCGACGAGAACCACCCGCGCCCCGTCGCGTTCACCCATCAGTGCGAGCGTGAACGATTGCACGAACGCTTTGCTCGCCGCATACACGGCCATGAACGGCAGCGGCTGAAACCCGGACGATGAGCCAATGTTGATCAGCGTGCCGACATGCGATCGTGCCGTATGGCGGAGAAAGAGCTGGCTGAAGGTGACGAGCGCGGAACAGTTCACGTCGATGACCTGATGCACGCGGGCGGCATCGAGCTCGACCGTCTCGCCGCGGACGCCGATGCCGGCATTGTTGATCATCCAGTCGACATAGAGATGCTGGCGTGTGAGGTGGCAATCGAGCGCCTCATCCGCCGCCGGCGCGTTTAGATCGAGCGGCAGCGCCTGGGCATCGAGCGCCTGCGCCAGCACTCGCAACGGCTCTTCATTCTTGTCAATCAGCAACAGCCCGTGGCCCTCATGCCGCAGCCGGTGCGCCAACGCGCGGCCGATACCACCGGCGGCTCCCGTCACCACCGACACCGGCCGTCGCGGCTCGTCGAACGTAGCCGGAGGCAGGTGACCCTGATCGCGCGCCAGCTCGATGAGCCCTTCACGCACGCTGACGGCCGGACGAAAGCCGAGTGCGAAGAGCTTGCCCGGATCGGCGGTGATCACGTCGCTGACCAGTGCCTGCACCTGCAAAGGGAGGAATCGTCGAACGCGGCGGAGGCTCTTCACCAGCACCGATGGCAGCGCCACCATTCGATGCGGTCGGCCGAGCACGGAGGCATACAGGCGAAACAGCTGGCCCAGCGCCAGCGGCTGTCCGTTGCTGACGAAGAAGGCCTGGTTGGCCGCATCAGGGTGAGTGGCGAGTAGTCGAAACGCCTGGGCGATGTCGCTCCCGGTCGTGACGCTGACCTTGCCTGGGAAGGCGATGCGGCTGAACAACCGGCGCCGCGCGACGCCGTTGGTCAGAAATCTGACGTGTGTCTCCGGCGTCATGCCGGCGCCGAATCCCCACGTCACGCGCAGGATCGCATAGGGCAACCCCGACTCCTGGACCGCTCGCTCGGACTCGAGCTTCGTCAATCCGTACTCGGAGAGCGGATGCGGCGGACTGTCCTCGGTGAGCGGGGCGCCGCAATCGTCAGCCGGGCGACGATCCACCGCGCCAATCGAACTGGTGTGCACGACGCGCTTCACGCCGCTCTTGACATCACTGCCCTGCAACGCGTGCATGAGCGCCACCGTGCCGTGGTAGTTGTTCCGCCGGACGTCGATCCCGCCCGTCAGCTTCTTCTCGGCAGCGAGATGAAACACGTAGTCGATCCCGCGCAGCCCCGCTGCCAGCCGCGGCAGATCGTCCAGATCGCCATAGACCGGAACGGCGTTACTCAGGTCTGCGGAGCGGCGGTGAGGGTTTCTCGACAGATACACCAGGCGGACCGGCCGGCCGTCAAGACCGTCGGTCAGCAGGGATCGGCACAAATGACGGCCGAGGAAGCCGGCGGCGCCGGTCACGAACACCACCGTGTGACTGCGTGACTGCGCGAGGTTGTCCTCGCCGACGCCGGCGGCGTGCGTGACCGGATCGAACACGGTCGGCGGACGCCGGGCGACGAATACCGTGCGCGACGCCGGCCAGAAATGGCGGACGCGGTGAACGGCAACGTTGTCCGCGCCCAGGCGCGCGAAGAGATCGAGCCATTCGTCCTGGCTGCGAAAGCACAGCGGATCGTCAGGATAGAGCCTGCTGTCGAAGAACCTCGTCATCGAGGCGTCTGCGCGATCCGCTTGATCGACCTCCTTGAGCACGAGCACGCCGTCGGGACGCAGCCGCTGGAGTACGTCGAGGATCAGCGGCTGGTGCGCCGCATACGCCTGATGGTGGACGACGTCGTTCAGAATGACGGCGGCGACATCGCGGTAGTCGTCGCCGAGCTCCAAGATGTCGCCGGTGACGAACCGGGCATTGGCGCGGGCGTTGGCGCGCGCGCGCGCGATCTGTGCTTCGCTGCGGTCGATGCCGACGATGGTGCAGCCCGGACGGATGGCGGCGACCAGATTGGCGAGAATCCCCTCGCCACACCCAAGATCGAGGATGACGCCGGCCCGCGGCAACGCGCCGTCCAGCGCCGCGAGCGGCACTAGGCTCGATTTGAGCAGCGCCTGGGCCGGCGGCACCGAGCGATTGCCCAGATACTGCCAAGCGGTGCTGCGTTTGTGACCAGAGAGGGTCATTCCGCCATGAAGTCCATCGCGTCGAGCATCGTCAAGGCGGGTATTGTATTGCGCGCTGGGTTACGATCGCGCTCTCATGCGCTCGCAGCTCGTCGCCGGCTTTCTCGCGTTCGCGCTCATTGCCGCGGCCTTCGTCCCGGTGCACCGCGCCGTGCAGGGGCTGTCGTTTCCGGTCGACATCGACGAGTTCCGCGACATTGCCGCCGCCCAGTCGATTGCCGATGGCGGCGGACTGCGCGACCCCTTCTACTACAGCGAATTGCTCTACTACAACCCGCTCCTGCCCGCGACTGTCGCCGGCATCAGCGTCTTCACGTCGCGTGACGCGGCGACCGCCTATCTGCAGTCCACGCCGCTGCTGAACGGGCTCCTACCCGTCCTATTCTATCTGATGGGCGCGATGCTGCTGGGCCCCTGGCCCGCGCTCATCGGGTTGAGCCTGCTGCTCTTTTCCCCGACGTACATGAACGCCTGGGCAACGCCGTCGTACTCCCCCTGGCTCTATCCGGTGACATTCACCGCGGGGATCTTCTACGCCTCGCTCATCGCCTGTTACCTATCAATCACTCGGCCATTTCGCGGACGATGGGTGGTACTGGGCGTCGCGCTTGGCGCGACGTTTCTCGGGCACACCGCCCCGGCGCTCGTGCTCGGGGTCTGTGAGCTGGTCACCATATTCGTCGCTGGCGGCACGCTGGCGGTACGCGTGCGGCGGGCCGCCGCGGTGTTCGGGGTCGCCATCATCGTCAGCGCGCCGCTACTCTGGCCGATCGCCGGCCACTACCATCTCCGGATCCTAAATACCGCGCCCGCGACGTTCGTTGCAGACCACGTCGATCTGGCCAATGCCGCGGCGCTGCTGCAATCCGCGCTGACCGTTTGGAACGCGCTGGCGCTGGTCGGCCTGATCGCGCTGGCCCGCGACGCGCGTTGGCGGCAGGCGCGCCACCTGCTGTTCGCGTGGATCTTCACGGCCAGTGCGCTATTTCTGTACGGCTGGCTCCTGCAGATCTATCCCGATCGCCTGCTGGCCATCGTGCCGCAATATCACTTCTATTTTTCGTTGCGAGCGGCCGGCTATCTGCTGACCGGCTTGGGCGCGTGGGTGGTGATCGATCGCGGCATCGCGCTGTTGTCGGGGTCGGCATTGACAGCGACACGTGCTGAGATGATGAAGCCGGCGATCGCCGCGGTTCTTGCCGCCACGATTGCGGTCGCCAACTACGACATGTTCCGGCAACGACCCGACTTCGAGGGCAATCGCGACGAGGCCGAGGACTGGACCAAGGCCCTGGCGCGCAGCGGTTTCAGGGAACGGCTGCGCGCGGAGGTGCCTCCGGACGGAGTCGTGCTGGCCAATGACAGCGACAGCATCTATCGCGTCGCACCGTGCGGCCGATCGGTCGTCGCCGTCCGACAGAACGCCTCAAATATGTATGTCGATTTCGCCCCCCGCCGTGACGACCAGGCGCGCATGTTGTCGGCATTGCTCGAGCGCGACATGCCGACCTTCACCCGCCTGGCGCAGGCGCGCGGCGTAACCCACGTCCTGCTCGGGCCAGACGACATGAAGGTCGTCGACGCCATGCCACTGCCGGCTGGCGTGCGGGAGGCGTTCCGCATCGACGGCTACGCCCTGCTGGCCGTAACGGGCCGATAGCGCGATCAGGCGCCCCGCGCAGCTCGCTGCACGGTGGCACACGCCCGACACACGGATTTGACGAATACGTCACACCAATCGCACAGCTCGTCGATACCGTTGCCGCATGCGCGCCCTTGGCTGGTTTCTGGTTATCGCCGCAATCGCTCCGCTTTGGACTCCCCCCGCACCTGAGGCCCAGTCGCCGCGGCGCGTTCAATTCGTCTTCACGTCCGATGCCCATTACGGCATCACCCGGCCGACGTTTCGCGGCCGAACGAACGTGGATGCGCACGACGTCAACATGGCCATAGTGACGGCCATCAACAGCCTGGCGGGCACGACACTCCCCAACGACGGCGGCGTCGGCGCGGCCGAGCCGATTGGCGCATTCGATTTTCTGGTCGAAACCGGGGACATCGCCAACCGGATGGAGCTCGACAACGGACGGCAAGTCCAGAGTGCGACGGCGTCATTTGCGCAGTTCAAAGCCGACTACATCGACGGCCTGACGCTGCGGGATTGGGCGGGCGCGAGAATTCCGGTGCTGATGGTGCCGGGAAACCACGACGCGTCAAACGCGGTCGGCTTCTACCGGCCAATGACGCCCCGTCTCGATCCCGCCTCGATGATTGAGATCTACAACCGGATGATTGCACCGGCGGCGCCGAAGACCCAGATGACGTTCGACTATCGCCGTGATCGCGTGCACTACTCACGCGAGATCGGCGGCATTCACGGCCTGTTCATCAGCGTCTGGCCAGATTCGATCGAGCGTGCCTGGATGGAACGCGAGCTCGCCCACGTGCCCTCAGCGACATCCGTTTTCGTATTCGCCCACGATCAGCCGGACGTCGAGGCGAAGCATTTCGTCAACCCGAACGGGCATCACGACATCAACGCCACCGATCAATTCGAGAATCTGCTGGCCGATCGATTCGACGATGGTGACACGACGGCGACGAGCCTGAGCGAGCAGCGGACGTTCGAAGCCTTCCTGCGGCGGCATCCGAACGTGACCGCCTATTTCCACGGCAACTCCAACTGGACGCAGTTCTACGACTACGTCGGCCCTGGCCACTCAGTCGCTCTGCACACGTTCCGGGTCGACTCGCCAATGAAGGGGCGTTTCTCGAACGCCGATGAAACACAACTGTCGTTTGAAGTCGCGACCGTCGACGCCGACGCGCGCGTGATGACGGTTCGCGAGGTTCTCTGGAACACGATGCGTATGCCGGCGCCGGTTGTCTGGGGCGCGTCGACAACCGTCGCCCTCGCACCGCGTTAATCGTCCGTTCATCTCCCGCCAACGGCGGCGCGGAGTTTCCACAATCGTCAAGATCAATTTACGCCGACGTCACCGCAGGCGTGACCGCACGCCTCACACTCCCTATGTCCCTTTCTTCTTCTGTGAGGTTTGCCGCGAATGTTGCATCGAAGGTTCCGTCCGTCGTCCCTGCGTCGATCCCTCCCGCTTATCGTCGGCCTGCTGCTCGCGGCGTCGGTGACGAGCCATGCCCAGACACGGTCTGGATCCGCCTCGCTGGCCGGGTCGGTGTTCGATCCCGACGCCAAGGCCGTCGTCAATGCGGTGGTCCTGGTGAGGAATGAGACAACCAACGCGGCGGAGTCCGTCACCACGGATGGCGCCGGGAAGTACAGCATCGCCGACCTGCAGGCCGGCAGCTACACCCTCGAGGTTGTAGTGCCAGGGTTCGATCTCGTGCGCCGCACCGGCATCATCGTCAACGGCGCCACCAGCGGAATCGACGTACGGTTGACGGTCGCCAATATCACCGAGAGCGTCACCGTGCTGGCCGCCCTGCCGGCGGCGGCCGCCGCGGCTCCGTCACAATCGTCGCTGACCGCCCGTTCAGCCCAGTCGCTCATTAGTAGCGAGTACATCCGCAATTACACCTCGCCGATCTCCGACTACAGCCAAGTCTTACAGATGGCGCCAGGCACGTTCAGCACCAGCGCCAACGGACCCGGCCTCAGCGACACCAAGACGTTCTTCCGCGGGTTCAAGGACGGCTACTACAGCATGACGTTCGACGGCATCCCGTTCAACGATACCAACGACCCGACGCACCACTCCTGGGTGTTCTTTCCGGCGCAGACGATCGGCTCGACGCTGTTCGAACGCAGCCCCGGATCGGCTTCGTCAATCGGACCGTCGACCTATGGCGGATCGGTGAACTTCATGTCGCCCGCGCTCTCGGTAAAGCAGCAGCTCAAAGGCACGGTGTCGTACGGCTCGTTCAACACGCGCATGTTTGACGGCTCGTTCGACACGGGGGCCATGGGCAAGTCGCGCCTGATGATCGAGGGGCACGACATGAAATCGGACGGCTACCAGACCTTCAACTTCCAGCACCGGAAGGCGTTCTCGGCGAAGTATCAATATGCCGCCAGCGAGTCGACCGTGATCACGGCGTTCACCTCCGTGGTCGACCTGCACAGCAACACGCCGGATCAGAAGGGTTCGACCCGTGCGCAACTGCAGCAGTTCGGGTCGAACTTCCTGATGATCAACGATCCGGCGTCACCGCTGAACTACAAGTTCAACTTCTACCACGTGCCGACGGACTTCGAGTACATCGGTGTGCGCACGAACCTCGGGCACGGCTGGTCGCTCGAGGACAAGGTCTACACGATGCGCTACTACAACGACCAGCACTTCAACGGCACGACGACGATCTCCGCAACCAGCGCCACCGACAAGCTGAATAGCTATCGCAAGTACGGGAACCTGCTGCCGCTGACGCAGATTTCGAGCCGCGGGGTCTTCCGCACCGGTCTCTGGTTCGAGTACGCGTCGAGCGATCGGCACCAGACGCCGGCCGATCCGCGGACGTGGGTCGTGCAAGCCCTTCCCAATTTCCACGAAACCTACAACACGACGACGATGCAGCCGTACGCCGAGTTCGAGCTGCGGGTCACGTCGCGCTTCCGGGTCACGCCCGGGATCAAGCTTGCCTCCTACACGCAGGATTTCACGCAGTACGCCGACAATGGCAAGGTCGTTGGCAACCTGAACGGCGCGCCGTTCGTGAAACACGCGGTGACCTATCGTTCGACGTTGCCGTCGCTTGACGCACATTACCTGCTGCGGCCGGAATGGTCTGCCTACGCGCAGTACGGCAAGGGGCAGAACATTCCGCCGACTAGCGTCTTCGACGTCAAGGGGGCGCAGGTGGCCGTGCTGCCGAAGCCGACCCAGACCGATACGTTTCAGTTCGGCAGCGTCTGGAAGTCGAACCGCGCCACCCTCGACGTCGACTACTACCACATCAAGTACCAAAACGATTACTCGTCGGCGACCGACGCGGTGACCGGTTTCACCAACTACTACGACGCCGGGACCAACATCACCAAGGGCGTCGAAGCGGAAAGCACGATCCTGGTCGGCGGCGGCATGGCCGTCTATTTGAACGCTACAGGCGGGAGCGCACGGTTCTCGACGGGCAAATGGGCGCAGAACGCACCGAAAGACACCGAGACGCTCGGCCTCACTTACAACAAAAGGAGCTGGAATCTCGGGTTCTTCAACAAGCGTGTCGGCAGGATGTTCAACGACAACGGCGCGGTCCATGAAGCATTCACGATCGACCCATTCAACATCACCAACCTGTTCGTGAACTACACATTGGGCGGCGCCTCGGCGTTGTCGCAGTCGCGCATCAGGTTGGCCATCAACAATCTCACCGACAGCCACGCCATCACCGGCGTACCCAAGGGGGGTACGGCGGCCTCGACCTCACTCGCGCCGTCAGCCAATGACCTGCTGACAGTCATGGCGGGTCGGAGCGTTTCGGTTTCGATGACCGTCGGCATCACCGGCCGGTAGACGACCGCGTCTCACACATGCCTCGCGCCGGGCGCCGGCGCGGGGCTCGTTGACCTCAGGGATGTGGCCGCTCCACGTCCGGTAGCAGCGCCGTGAGCAGGCCGATCAGCGGCAGAAACGCGCAGACCCGGTAGACGACTTCGACGCTGGTCCGATCGGCCAGCGCGCCGAGCAGCGCCGCGCCGATGCCGGCGATGCCGAACGCCAGGCCGAAAAAGAGTCCCGAGATCATCCCCACCTTCCCCGGCATCAGCTCCTGCGCATAGACGACGATGGCCGGAAACGCGGAGGCCAGGGTCGCGCCGATGATGATCGTCAGAATGATTGTCCAGAACAGACTGGCGAATGGCAGCGCGAGGGTGAACGGCAGGGTGCCGAGAATGGAAAACCAGATCACGTACTTGCGTCCCACGCGATCGCCAATCGGACCGCCAAGCATCGTCCCGGCCGCGACCGCGCCCAGGAAGATGAACAGATCGATCTGCGCGGTTCGCACCGACACGCCGAAGCGCTCGATCAGATAGAAGGTGTAGTAGCTCGACAAGCTGACCAGATAGACGTACTTGGAGAACAGCAGCGCAATGAGAACGGCGATCGAAATCTTCACTACCCGCGGCGGCAGGGCCACGAGCTCGACGCCGGGGCGAGTGGGGCGCGCGGCACGGGCCGCGCGATGTCGCGACGTCCAACCGCCGATGTTCGCGAGAATGGCGCTGCCGACCAGGGCAATCACGGAGAAGTAGGCGACGCTCGCACGGCCGCGCGGCAGCACGATGAACGCGGCGAGCAGGGGCCCGCAGGACGACCCGAAATTGCCGCCGACCTGGAAGAACGACTGCGCAAACCCGTGCTGGCCTCCCGACGCCATGCGCGCGACGCGCGATGACTCGGGATGAAAAATCGCCGAGCCCATGCCGACGGTAGCGGCGCCCACGAGCAGCAGCGGAAAGCTCCACGCGTAGGCCACCACCAGGAGTCCGACGAAGGTGAAACCCATGCCGATCGACAGCGAGTACGGCTGCGGGTGCTTGTCGGTATAGGTGCCGACGACCGGCTGCAGGATGGACGCGACGATCTGATACACCAGGGTAATCAAACCGACCTGCGCGAACGTCAGGTGAAAGCTGTCTTTCAGCAGCGGATAGATCGCCGGCAGCAGCGACTGGTTGAGATCGTTGAGGAGATGACAGAAGCTGATCGCGGCGAGGACGCCGTAGGCCGTGCGCTCCTCGCGCGCTATCGATGCGGTGCTCACGCCTCTAGCATACGAAACTCCCGACCGATGTTGCGTTGGCCACTGGGCGTGGCGAGGCGTGCTCCTTCCGTGGCGCGACGATGCGCCAGTAGCCGCCGGCGATCAGCGCCGACACGTCGGCCAGAACGCGGGGTAACCGCAACCCACCCGGATAGGCCAGGTACTTCGGCTCCCACACCGGATTGAACTTCTGTTTATAGGCACGAAGCCCCTGGAAGTTGTAGACGCCTTCGCCATGCGTGTAAACAAAGCCGCCGAGCCGGCTCCAGAGCGTGGCAACCGGCGACGCCTCAAAACCTGAGAGCGGGGCCATGCCCAGCGTGAAACGACGATAGCCCTGCTCCGCTCCCCACGCCATTACGTGGGCGAGCAGCGCTTCCATGACGTTGGCCGGCGCGTCGCGCCGATAGCGCATGAGATCGACGGAAAGCTCGACGCGGGCCGCCCCGGTCCACAGGTCGGCAAACGCCACGACGCGCCCGCCGATGGTGACGATCGCCATCGGAAAACGCGCCAGGTACGACTCGTCGAAGAACCCCAGCGAGAAGCCTTTCTCGGCCCGCGACTTCGCCGCAAGCCAGTCGTCGGATACGCCGCGAAGATCCGCCAGAAGCGCGGGGACGCCGGCGGGAGGCACGATGTGGAACGAACCGCCATCGCGTTCGAGCCGGCGAATGGCCTGGCGATAGCGGGCGCCTTTGGCACCGTCGAGCGAGAACGTGGTGAGATCGACCTGCGCTTCCTCGCCAAGCTTGATCAACGTCAAGCCGAAGTCGGCATAGCGATGGAGATGCGTGCGATTGACCTGGTAGAACACCGGCACGCCGCCAGCCGCCTCGCATTGTTCCAGAAACAGCCGGATCAGCTCACCGTGACGCTCGACTGGACCGACCGGATCCCCGAGCGCGACCCAGGTGCGTCCCTGCACGGCGTACATGATGAACGCCTCGCGTGCGGCGTCGAACAGCAGCGCCTTATCGCGCAGATACACAAGCAACGGGGCGGTCGCTGTCTGGCCGCGGATGATCTTGGCGGCGTCATCCAGATCGCGCTCGCTCGGCGCCGGCGCCTCGTGCGGGGCGAATCCGAACAGTCGCGCGCAGGCAAACACCAGCAGCGCCACGGCCGCGCCGACCGACGCGCGCAGAAACCGAGAGGCGTCGGACTCGAGCTCGAATTGCCACCAGAGGGCGCGCGAGTAGTTCACATGCTGGAACGCGAACAGACCGAGCCAGACCGACGCCGCCAGCGCGACGCACACCGCGGCCAGCCAGCCTGGCGAGAACCGCGTCTCGAGCAGCGCGCCTTTCCGGCTGAACGCCGGCCGGGCGCGCTGGAGAAACACCAGCACGCCGAACAGCAGCGCCGCCTCTTCATAGTCGAACCCCTTGAACAGCGACGCCGCCATGCCGACGGCGACGGCGACAACCGCCAGGTAATAGGCCGAGTCGAGCCGCCGCGCCAACCCCTGCGACAGCAGCAGCAGGACGACGCCGACGATGCTGCCGAGCAGATGCGAGGCTTCGATGATCCCGAGCGGCAGCACGCGATGCAGCAGGGCGAGCCGGCCGGCGGCCGCCGGCGTCGCCCCCGACAACAGCAGCACCACGCCGGCGGCAAACGTCAACGTCGCCAACAGCGATGGCGCAATCTGCTGCGCGAGCTGGCCGAGCGCCGCGCCGATCTTCGATGTGGGCAGGCGTCGGCGGCGCATCTCATCGCCAGCCAGCAGCCCGCCCGCCACCGCCAGCGGGATCAGATAGTAAACGGCACGGTAGACGATGAGTGCGGGAATGACCTCGGCTGATGTCAGATCTGGTGCCAGCAGCGCCACCATCAGGCCGTCGAACACGCCGACGCCGCCGGGAAGATGGCTCGCCATACCGACGAGCGTGGCAATCAAAAACGCGCCGACAAATGCCACGAACGCCACATGACCTGGCGGTAGCAGCACATAGAGGACCGACGCCGCGATCGACCATTCACAGACCGAGATCGCGACCTGCGCCGCCGCCAAACGCGTGGACGGCAACACGCAGGCGATCCGCCGGAAGCCGATTGGCCGCTGCCGTGCGGCCAGAAGCAGATACGCGGCCGGCACGGCCAGCAGCAGCCACCCGATGCCGACCAATAGGCCACCGGTCTGTGGCCCGAGCACACCGATCGGTGGCGCCAGCACGAGGCTGAGGCCGGCGAGGCCAAGCAGCCCGAGCCAGAACGTCGCCGAGTACGCAAACACGATTCGCGCGAGCTCCGACGGCGGAATGCCCCACCGCGAGTAGAAGCGGTAACGCACGGTGACGCCCGACAACGCGGCGAAGCCGATGCTGTTGGAGATCGCGTAGGCCATGAACGACGTCAGCGCCACCCACGAGCGCGGCAGCCGTCGGCCCACGCTCGCCAGCGCCAGCATGTCGCAGCCGGTAAGCGCCGCGTAATTGAGCGCCGTCAGCGCGACCGCGGCGAGCAACGCCGGCATCGGTGTCGCCTTGACGTCGGCGACCAGCGCCGGCCACGTCATCGCGCTCCCTGCAGCGCGCCATCGATCCAGGCAATCGCTTCGAGAATGCGGCGATCGAGCTCCGCGAGCCGGTTGCTGAATCGATGGTCAGCGGCCTCGATTAGCCAGAGGCGTTTCGGGTCGCTGGCCTCGTTGAGGACGTGGTGGATTTCGTCGACTGACACGAATGCGTCGGCCGTCGAATGGATTGCGGCGAGCGGCAGCGGCGCCAGCCCGCCCGCCGCCGCCGCCGCGCTGAACGTCGGCTCGTTCGGGACGCGGTGAGTCAGGTAGATGACGCTGTCCTTCCACCGCCACCCCAGTTCGTTGGTGTCGGGCAACCCCAGCGCCAGCACCCCGGCCGCCGCGTCTTTGATCGGCGACGATGCCGCAGCGAGCACCGAGAGCCCGGCTCCCTCAGACACGCCGATCAGGATCGGCTTCCGATCGCTGCCACGCCGCGCGAACTCGAGCAGCGACTGGTAATCGCCGGGCACATCCGCGCGGCGAACCTCGCCGTCGGTGGCCGTGAAGCCACTCAGGTAGGCCTTCACGTCGAAGCCAACGACGAAGAAGCCCATCGCCCCGAGCGTCTCGGCGACGTGCGGAGCCAGATGCACCCAGCCGCCATCGCCGCTCGATACCACAACCGGCCGCGCCCCACGCACACCGTAGAGCCGCAGCCACTGCGTGTGGCCACGCAGGGGGAGAGCCGCGGTCTCGGGGAATGTGGCGGCGCGGCCGGTCGCGACGACAAGCCCGGCAATCAACACCGGCAGGATCCAGTGACAACGAAGGCGACGCAACGGCTACTTCTTGGTCTTGAGGGCGTGGGCTGCCGCCGGCGACGCATTCACCGCCGTCGCCACGTTGGTGTGGCCGTCCTTGTGGTACCGAACCGATACCGTCGAGCCGACGGTCACGGCTCCGGCGCGCTGCGTCGCTGGGTTCATCACGAACGAGAGGTCGTGGGGCTTTGCCTTCTTCGAACGTTCGATGACGAGTGACGAATCGGTGACCGACTTGACGACCCCGCGAACCGAGTGCTGAGCGGCGGCGGGCGCGGCCATGGCGACGGCTGGCGAGAGCATGGCAGTAAGAGCGAGGGCGACAAACAGTGTGCGCATGGTTGAACTCCTTCTTTCCCTATTGCACTTGTTGAACCTGAAGCCCTGATGATCCGCAGATTAATTTCCGTTCAGACACCGCCGCCGTCACCGGCCGCGCGTCCATCGACACCTGAGGTAACGTCTGTGGAGGAGAGCGGCATGCGCGTGCTGGTCATTGAGGACGACGGCAAGGTGGGACGGTTCATCCAGGGGGGCCTGCGGCAGGAAGGGCATGCCGTCGATCTCCTGCCCGATGGCAGCGACGCGGGATTGCATATCGCTGCCGTGCCGTACGACGCGGTGGTGCTCGACCTCATGCTGCCAGGGCGATCGGGGCTGGATGTGCTGCGCGACATCCGGGCGCGCCAATCGGCGCTGCCGGTGCTCGTGCTGACCGCACGCGATTCGGTCGAGGCGCGCGTCGCGGGGCTGGACGCCGGCGCGGACGACTACATGGTGAAACCGTTTGCGCTGGCGGAGCTGTCAGCGCGTCTCCGCGCGCTGCTCCGTCGCGGCACCCCGCGTGAGAGCGTGCTGCGCGTCGCCGACCTCGAGGTCGACACGACCCACCGGCAGGTCCGCCGTGCCGGCCGGTCCATCGCGCTGAAACCGAAGGAGTACGCCCTGCTGACATGCTTGATGCAGCACGCCGGGCACCCGGTGACCAAATCCTTCATCGTCGAGCAGGTCTGGGACATTCATTTCGACAGCGTCAGCAACGTTGTCGAGGTCCACATCAACGCCATCCGCAACAAGATCGACAGGGGCTTCTCGCCAACGTTGATCCATACCATCCGCGGCGTCGGCTACGCGCTGGCGGAGACGCCGCCGTGACACTGCCCCTGCGGGCGCGGATCGCGGCGATCTGGACGCTGGTGTTCAGTGTCCTGCTGGCCGCGATCGGCGTCGCGTCCTACCGGACGTTCGCCCTGCAGCTCGACGAAGACGTCACCACCAACGTGATCGACCTCGCCGACGGGCTGCACGGCTACCTGCGGTTCAATGGCGACGTCCCCTCGCTCGCGGTCGACTCGTCGGACAGCGATGCGGCCGCGTTCGTGCACGAAGCCACCCGCTATTACCAGATCTACGACACCGTCACCGGCGCGCTGCTCATCGAATCGGCGGCGTTGACGCCGCTCGGCTTGCGATGGACGCCCGCCGAAGTGCAGACGCTCGCCGCGAGCGCGAACACGTTCGACGTAGAGACTGACTATGGACCGCTGCGATTTGCCAATAGCACGCGAACGACCGCCGATGGCCGCCGCTACCTCCTGCAGGTCGGCGCCACACTGGCGCCGACGCGCAACGCGCTGAATCGCTACCGCTCGATGCTGCTCTGGCGGCTGCCGTTCGCCGTGCTGCTGGCGATGGCCGTAGCGACGATGCTGTCGCGATTCGCGGTTGCACCGTTGACGGCCCTGGCCCGCGCCGCCCGCGCCGTCACCATCGATACGCTGGCCACGCGCCGGCTGCCGCTGCGTGGCGTCGCCGACGAAGTCGACAGTGTCGCGGCCTCCTTCAACGGCACCCTCGATCGGCTCGACGCGTCGCTCTCGGACATGCGGCAGTTCAGCGCCGCGATGGCGCATGAATTGCGGACGCCGCTGACCGCGCTGCGCGGCGAGATTGAAATGGCACTGCGAACCACCGGTCCCGGCGCCGTGCTCGCCGACGCGTATGCGAGCCAGATCGAGGAGATCGACAAATTGACGCGCCTCATCGACGGCATGCTGACGCTGGCGCGGGCCGAATCGGGACAGATTCCGCTGACATTCGCGCGCGTCGATCTCGCGGCATTGGCGGCGACCGTCGTCGAGGATCTCATGCCCGTGGCTGACGCGAAGCCGCTGGCACTGCGCCTCGAACCCTCATCCGCCGCGTCGCTCGACGGCGACGAGAAATGGCTCGAGCGGCTCCTGCTCAATCTGCTCGACAACGCCATCAAATACACGCCGCCGGGCGGCCGCGTCGACGTGCGCGTGCAATCGGCTGGCGATTGCGTGCGGGTCGAGGTAAAGGACACAGGCATCGGGCTGTCGCCGATCGATGCCGACCGGGTGTTCGAGCGTTTCTTTCGTGCCAATGCCGCCGGTGTCACGGCCCATTCCGGCGCCGGCCTGGGACTCAGCCTCGTCCACTGGATCGTCGCCCAACATCATGGCCGCGTGCACGTGTCCAGCGTCCCCGGTGCCGGCTCGACGTTCACCGTGGAACTTCCGTGCCTCTGACGACTTGTGGTCGGCCGCCGATTGTGCCAAATTCGCCGTCTCGATGACCTACGCGGCCATTACCGGCTGGGGCAGCGCGATGCCGCCGGCGGTGCTCAGCAACGCCGACCTCTCGACATTCCTTGACACCACCGACGAGTGGATCGTCACCCGCACTGGCATGAAGGAGCGGCGAATTTCTCACGTGTCGGCGACGGCGATGGCCACCGTGGCGGCGCAGCGCGCGCTGGCCTGCGCCGGCATCGAGGCCGGCGACGTCGACCTGATCGTCTACGGCAGCTGCAGCCACGACGAACAGGTGCCGAACTCGGCGTCCGGCGTCCAGGCGGCGCTCGGCGCGAGTCGAGCCGCGGCCATGGACATCAACACCGCGTGTACCAGCTTTCTCTACGGCCTGTCGACCGCCACTGCCATGGTCCGTACCGGCAGCGTGCGCAACGCCGTGGTCATCGGTGCGGAGCTGATTTCGCCGTACATGGACTGGACGAACAGAAACGTGGCGGTGCTGTTCGGCGACGGCTGCGCCGCGGTCGTCGTGCAAGCGTCAGATCGCGAAGCCGGGGTGCTCGGCGAACAGCTTGGCTGCTTCGCCGACGCGCGGCACACGCTGCGCGTGCGCGGCATGGGCTGCGCCTACGCCAACCGCGGCGTCGTGTTCGGCGATACGCAGTGGGACTTCGACGGCCAGGAGATCTTCAAGCGCGCCGTGCAGGGAATGACGCAGGCGAGCGCCGCCGTGCTCAACAAGTGCGGCGTACGCGCCGAGCAGATCGATCTCGTGGTACCGCATCAGGCCAACCTGCGCATCATCGAAGCAGTCGTCACGCGCACCGGCATTCCGATGGACAAGGTGATGCTGACGGTGTCGCGTTACGGCAACATGAGCTCGGCGACGGTGCCGGTAGCGCTGACGGAAGCCGTTGCGGAAGGGCGCGTGAAACCGGGCGCGCTGATCCTGATGCCGGCGTTCGGCGCGGGACTGACGATGTGCGCGCATCTGGTGCGCTGGGGCGAACGCGTGACGCCGCGAGCCACAAGTGCGGCGACCCTACCGCCTTCTCCACGAACCGCGCTCGAACTCGTCAACGCCATTCGCGCGAGCAAGGCCACTTCGCGCGAGCGTTCCGCCGCGGGCCTTCAAGCACCTCAGCTCATGCAGTGAGGTGACACCGCTGTTCGTTAGCGAACAGCGTGCGTCAGAGTTCGCAGTTACGATAGTTCTGTGACGAAGACACCCACCGAATCAGACCGCGTCAAGGCTGAGGCAGGGCGCGAACACGCTGAAGATGTTCGCGAGGAAGCCGATCACGACCGTGACACCGCGGAAGATCGACGCGCGGCGGCAGAATCAATGCGGAAAGAAGCGGAGGAGCTTCGTGCGCTCGCCGAATCGGCTCGGCAGGCGGCCGAAGAGGCGCGCCTGGCAGCGGAGGAGGCACGACACGCGACGATCGCCTCGGTGAAAGCGACGGCCGAGGCGCTGGCCACGAACCTGGCGCAGATGCAGTTCCTCGAGGAGGCGCGAGGGACGCTGCGACAGTTGCAGCGGAAGAAGCCCGAGAATATTCAGTAGGGTCTACTCGAGCCAGTCGAGCGAACGAGAGACCGCCTTCGTCCAGAGCTTGAGCATCGCCTGCCGACGATCGGCGGCCATGTCCGGCAGCCAGCGCCGCGCTTCAATCCAGCGCCCCCGCAGATCGTCGAGATCGCGATAAATGCCGACAGCGAGTCCGGCGGCAAACGCCGCACCGAGCGCGGTCGTCTCTTTGACGGCAGGGCGCACGACGGGACGATCGACGACGTCCGCCTGAAACTGCATCAGCAGATCGTCGTCAGTCATGCCGCCGTCGACACGCAGCGTCGCGAGCCGAACGCCGGAATCTTTCTCCATCGCCTGCAACACTTCCCACGTCTGAAACGCCGTCGCTTCGAGCGCCGCGCGCGCCAGGTGCCCGCGATGGGCAAATCGAGTGAGGCCGACGATGGTGCCACGCGCCTTCTCATTCCAGTGCGGCGCGTAGAGGCCGGAAAACGCCGGGACGAAGTAGACGCCGCCGTTGTCGGGCACGGTCCGCGCCAGCGTTTCCACCTCCGCACTCTGCGTGATCAGCCCGAGGTTGTCGCGCAGCCACTGCACGAGCGCCCCGGCAATGGCCACGCTTCCCTCGAGCGCGTAGCAGGCGGACGCATTCCCGAATTGGTACGCGACCGTCGTCAACAATCCGCACGTGGACGGCACCGGGACGCGGCCGGTATTGAGCACCAAGAAACAGCCCGTGCCGTAGGTGTTCTTGGCGTCACCAGGGTTGAAGCAGGCCTGACCGACGAGCGCCGCATGCTGGTCGCCGAGCATGCCGGTGATGGCCACACCAGCCAACGGAGCCACGGCGGCGGTACCGTATCGTTCGCTGCTCGATCGAATGGTCGGCAGCATGGCGGCCGGGATATCGAACCGCTCGAGCAGCTCCGGATCCCACTGCAGCGTCTGCAGGTTCATCAGCATCGTCCGGCTGGCATTGGTGACGTCGGTGAGATGCTGACCACCGTTCGACCCACCCGTCAGATGCCAGAGCAGGAAGCTATCGACCGTGCCGAATAGCGCGTCACCGGCGCGCGCCAGTGCACGGACGCCAGGTACATTGTTCAGAATCCAGCGCAGCTTGAATGCGCTGAAGTACGTCGACGGCGGCAGACCGGTGCGCGCGCGAAAGAACTCCGCGCCATCGCGCTCCGCGAAGGCTGCGACATCGGCCGCGACGCGGGTGTCCTGCCAGACAATGGCGTTATGCACCGGCGCGCCGGAGCGCCGATCCCAGACGACGGTCGTTTCGCGCTGGTTGGTGATGCCGATGGCGGCAAGGTCCGCGGCGGAGAGATTCGCCGCCGCTAGCGCGGCGGCCGCGACCGCCCGGGTGTTGCGCCAGATTTCAACGGGATCGTGCTCCACCCATCCCGGCTGGGGATAAATCTGCGCGTGCTCCAATTGCGCCTGCCCGACGATGCGGCTGGCGTCGTCGAAGACGAGGAAGCGGGTGCTGGTCGTGCCCTGGTCGAGGGCGCCGATGTATCGCGACACGAGACGTCCGCGCTATGGAGCGTCGGCTCCGCGTGGCGAGAACCCCACTACCTGCCGTACAGCTTCATTTCGGTACCGTTGGCAAAGATCACTTTTTCAAGGCGCACGATCTTCTGGCCGTCGGCGAACTGATAGCCGATGCCGGTAATGACATCTCCGGGCTTCACCGTGGTCGGGCGCCAGCCGTTAGCTTCCATGCGATTGACGGCCGGCCCGCCCACCGACCACCGCTCCATCTTGCCGTCGGCCGCCCGGACGTCGAGCGTGATCATCGGATGCGGATTCGCCCACGTGAACTCGACAACCGTGCCCTTCACCGTGACCAGCTTGTCGTAGCTGATCGGCCACGAGTGATGCGCGGACAACGACGCCGCGAAGGCCAGCAGTCCGACGACCAGTGCCAGAGTCTGTCGCTTGCTCACGCCACACCTCCAGCTGCCTATTCTAGACCGCGCCGACATCATGGGGCCGGCCTGGCTGGACTACAATCCCCCCCGAGATCTTGCTACCTGCCCTCGAGGAGGACTCATGTGCGATCAGGACCATTTTGACGATGATGCGAAGAATTATTCGGCACGTGGGTTGGTGACCCGGCGCCAGTTCGGCGCGCTCGTCGGCGCCGGAGTGGCGCTGATGCTGCCACGCGTGGTGAACGCCGTCGATGTCATGGAGATGGAAGTCAATGTGCGCACGCCTGATGGCACGGCTGACTGCTATTTCGTGCACCCGACCAGCGGCACGGCGCCCGGCGTACTGGTATGGCCCGATCTCTCCGGTCTCCGCCCGGCAAAGCGGCAAATGGGCAAGCGGCTCGCCGAATCTGGCTACGCCGTGCTCGTCGTCAATCAGTTCTACCGCTCGAAGAAGGCGCCGGTCGCCGAGCCGGGCGCCGGCTTTCAGGCCTTGCTGCCCTTCGCCCAACTGCTCAACGCGACGACGCATGCGAGCGACGCGCGGGCATTTGTGACGTGGCTCGACAGCCAAACGGCCGTAGCAAAAAACCGGAAGATTGGGGTGCAGGGCTACTGCATGGGCGGGCCGATGGCCCTTCGGACAGCGGCGACCATGCCGGACCGTATCGGCGCGGTCGCCTCGTTCCACGGCGCCGGACTCGTCACCCCTATGCCGGACAGCCCGCACCTGCAGGCAGCCAAAAGTCACGCGCAGTTCCTGATCGCCATCGCCGAGAACGACGACATGCGAGCCCCGACCGAAAAGAACGTGCTGAGGGAGACGTTCGCGGCGGCGAAGCTCGCGGCCGAAATCGAGGTTTACAGTGGTGCGGCGCACGGCTGGTGCCCGCCGGACTCGATGGTCTACAACGAGCCGCAGGCCGAAAAGGCATGGGCACGTTTACTCGCGCTCTACGGCAAAGCGCTCGCCTGAGCACGACCGAGCAGGTATCAATATTCCGCGAATTCGTCGTCGGGATAGCAATAGAGCCAACGCTCGCCCGGCTCCGCCGACGCGATGACCGGATGACCGCTGGCCTGAGCATGCCGCGTGGCGTGGCGGTTCGGGGAATTGTCGCAGCAGAGTGTCTGCCCGCACGTTTGACAGGTGCGCAGGTGCACCCACTCTGAACCGATCTTGATGCACTCGTCACACACCCGCCGCTGTGGTTGCCTGATCGTCGTCACCGCCGTGATGTGTTCACATCCTTGTTTCGCCACGCCGATAGCTCCCGTTGACGATTTTACTGGCTCAGGACCTGGTGAACGAACGCAATCGCAATCGATCCCTCGCCCACCGCGGAGGCCACGCGCTTGATGTTGCCGCCGCGAACATCGCCCACCGCAAAGACGCCGGGACGGCTGGTTTCGAGCAGATACGGCTGGCGGGTGAGCGGCCACTGGGCGGCGGCGAGATCGTCGGGCGACAGGTCCGGACCGGTCTTGACGAATCCCTGTTCGTCGAGCACAACACAGCCGCCTAGCCAGGCGGTATTGGGCACCGCGCCGGTCATCATGAACACGTGCCGGATGGCATGCGTTTCAACGTCGCCGGTCGTCCGGTCGATCCAGCGCACCCGCTCCAGATGTGCATCGCCGTCGAGGGCCTCGATCTCGCTGTGCGCATGCAGCACGATCGCCGGATTGTCTTCGATCCGGCGAATCAGATACCGGGACATGGTGTCGGCGAGACTATCGCGGCGAATCAACATGTGGACTCGCGGCGACGTCTGAGCGAGAAATACCGCAGCCTGGCCGGCGGAATTACCGCCGCCTACCACTATCGTCTCCTGTCCCGCACAGAGCTGCGCTTCCATCGGCGTCGCGGCGTAATACACACCCGCGCCTTCAAACCGCGACAAGTTCTCGAGCGCCAGTCTTCGGTACTGGGCACCGGTGGCAATGACCACCGCGCGCGCCGAAACACGCGAGCCGTCATCGCCCTGCACCGCGTACGGCGGGTGCGCACACGCGAGTTGCGCCGCCCGCCTGGCGATCAGGAGCTGGGCCCCGAACTTCAACGCTTGGGCCTGCGCCCGGCCGGTCAACTCCTGGCCCGAGATCCCCGTCGGAAAGCCGAGATAGTTCTCGATTCTCGAGCTGGTCCCGGCCTGCCCGCCGGGAGCGTCCGATTCGAGCACGAGCACGTCGAGCCCTTCCGACGCGCCGTACACCGCCGCGGCCAGTCCCGCCGGCCCGGCGCCGACGATGATCACGTCGCGGACATGGGTCTGCTCGATCCCGTCGTTGAATCCCAGGCAGGCGGCGATCCGCTGATTGGTGGGATTGCGCAACACCGTTTCGCCGCGGCAGATGAGGACGGGAACGTCAGCGAGGCTGACATGAAAGCGATCGAGCAGCTCCTGTGCGTCCGTCTCGCGATCGAGATCGAGGAAGACGTGCGGGTGGCCGTTTCGCGTCAAGAAGTCCTTCACCCGGAGCGTCCCCGCGCAATGCGTCGAACCGATGAGAACGACATCGCCATAGCCGTGCGCGATCAGCTCGACACGGCGCAGGATGAACGCACGCATGAAGATGTCGCTCAACTCGGCGTCGGTCTGGATCAGCGCGACGAGGGCCTCGCGCTCCACCTCAATCACTTCCCCGTCCTGACTGGCGCGCGTTCGCACCAGCGGCGGACGGCCGGTGATCAGGTTGGCTTCACCGGAGAACTGGCCAGGCCGCAACGTCACAATCAGGGTCTCGACGGGATCGGCAGGCCGTACGGTCTGCAGTTCGCCGCTGACGACGACAAAGAAGGACACGCGAGAAGCGCCGGGCTCGAGCAGTATCTCGCCGGCGACGATGGTCCGGCGTCGCCCGTGAGCGGCGATGCGCGCGAGCTGCGGTGCGGTCAGCTCGGGAAAGAGCCGTGGATTGGCCGGCGTGGCCGGTATTTGCGACATGCGATATCTTCGCGCAAGTGACGATCTGCGATCTCTTCCGCATCGAGTTGCCCATCATCCAGGCGCCGATGGCGGGTTCCCAAGGAAGCGCCCTGGCCATCGCAGTGTCGAACGCCGGCGGACTGGGCTCGCTCCCCTGCGCGCTGCTCGGCGCCGAGGCAATGCGCGCCGAGCTCGCCGCCATGGGCGAGCGGACGTCACACCCGTTCAATGTCAACTTCTTCTGTCACGCCAACCCTGAGCCGGATGCCGCGCGGGAACGGGCCTGGCGGGAATTGCTGGCGCCGTACTACCGCGAACTGGGGATCGACACCGCCAGCATTCCGTCAGGACCGCAACGCCGGCCGTTCAGCGACGAAGCGGCAGACGTGCTCGAGGAGTTCAGACCGCCGGTGGTGAGCTTCCACTTTGGGCTGCCATCGGCTTCCCTCCTGGCGCGTGTTCGCCGCTGGGGCGCGCGCGTCATTTCGTCCGCCACGACCGTCGACGAAGCGCGCTGGCTGGAAGCGCACGGGGTTGACGCCATCGTCGCGCAGGGAATTGAGGCGGGCGGCCACCGCGGCATGTTTCTCTCCGACGACCTTGCCACGCAGGCAGGCACGTTGACGCTGCTCCCGCAAATTGCACGAGCCGTCCGCGTGCCGGTGATCGCCGCCGGCGGCATCGCCGACGCCGACGGGGTGAAGGCCGCCTTCGCACTCGGCGCGGCCGGCGTACAGGTCGGTACCGCCTATCTGCTGTGTCCCGAGGCGACGACAAGTATCGTGCACCGGTCGGCATTGAAGAGCGCAGGGGCCGGCGTGACCGCCATCACCAATCTATTCAGCGGCCGCCCGGCCCGCGGCATCGTCAATCGCCTCATGCGGGAGCTTGGACCGCTCAACGCGGCAGCGCCGACGTTTCCCTTGGCCGCGACAGCGGTGGCGCCGCTGCGCGCGAAGGCGGAAGCGCACGGCAGCGGCGACTTTTCACCGCTGTGGGCCGGTCAGAATGTGTCCGGTTGCCGCGAAGCGCCGGCTGCGATCGTGACCCGAAATCTCATGGCGGAATGCGGCTCAGGCGATCGCTGATGCGCGGCGTTCCGATGGCACCCGGCGCCACACCTGCTCGAGACTGAATGCACCAGCACCGGCAACAGCAAAGTAGACGAACACGACGGCATAAATGAGCGCTTCGATGCCGCCGTTGCGCAGAGGCCAGAGCGCCCGCGGCTGTGCAATCAACACGTAGGCGAGCAGCGCCTGCACACCGAGCACGATGCTGGTCGGACGAACGGCGACGCCGAGCAGCAGCAGTGCACCACCAACAAGGTCAAGGTAGCCGGTCATCGACGGCAGCGCGTTGACGGCGAGCGGCGGGGCGTTCCGCCGCCCGGCCAGTGGCAACAACACGCCAAAGACCAGCGCAATCCCGTGGCAGGTAATCAAGAAACCAAGAAGCACGCGCAGCAGCGCGCGGAATTGCGCTTCCCACTGCATCATTGCTTCCCAGGCGGTGCGCCGGCCCCGGCGCTCGAAGAGGAGGGCATCGAGACTCCATGCCCCGGCGCCGGCCGCACACAGCCAGAGGAAGACGAAGCAGTTCAGCACCGCCTCCTCCCCGCTGTTGGTGGTCGGAAAAAACCCGCGGCCGGCCCACGTGCGGAAGTACGCCACCGCCATTTCGCCGCTGAGGAGCCAGGCGATCGGCCTGGTGAAAAGGCCCAGCGTGAGCATCGGCCCGCCGATCCCTTCGAGCCACCCGCCAACGCCTCGAATCGACCAGAGCGTCGGTTCGGGTCCGGCGCCGGCAAACCCAATCAGCTTCTGCAGCCCGTGTTGCCAGAACAGCAGTCCGACGACGACGCGAACGACGAATAGCGCGCGGCGTTGCGCGGGCGTCACCTCGGCTCCTTGCCCACTCCTCCATCGCGAATCAGGCGGTTGAAGCGCGATTCTTCAGAGGGCACGCAGAAGATCTGTTCGTCCCAGTCTTTCTCGTGTTCGCGATCGCGCGTGAATACCTTGAGGTCGCTCGGAAACGGCGCCGAGTAGTACTCGGGATCGACGATCGTCATCTGTAGTTCCAGCGTGTTGGCGTCACGCAGGCGATAGCGCTCGGTCAGCCGCATCTGATCGGTGTGCGGGTAGCCATTGTGATCGAGCCAGGTCCGCGGATCGAAGCCAAGCGACTCGACGATGAAGGTATTCCCCTCCCACCGGCCGACTGAATAGCCGTTCCACTTGGGCTCCGCCTCGTCGATCGACGGCAGCTTGCGGCCGTCGGTCCAGACCTCGCGGTAGATATGATGCCAGCCGGAGAACTGAATGAACTTGTCCGCCGTCTGCAACGCGCTCCACCCGGCGTGCGGACCGGCCACCTGTCCATTGATCAGGCGCGGCACGCCCCACGGGTCGCAGTTCCCCTGTGGATCGTTGCCGTCCTTGGGCGCGGTAATCCGCAGGCCGTAGCTCGGGATGTTCTTCTCGAAGGCCGCTTTCCCCGCCGCGGTGAACGGCACCTCGATGTACTGCAACCCGGTATTCCTGGAGAGATCGGCCTTGCCGGTGAGCGTGATCTCGTTCTGGAACTCGTTGGCGCCACCTTTCACGTTGCTGTACGACTGAAACGGCGTCGTGCGCAGCCACTTGCCGGACAGATCGCGTGGATTGAACGCGTTCGCCGGAGGCGCCGGCGCTGGCGCCTGCCGGACCTGCTGTGCGGCAAGCGGAAATCCGAAAGCGACGAGCAACAGAATGGACGCGATGCCGCGGCACGTCATTGACGTCATCTGTCTCTCCTTAGCGCGCATCGCCATTGGCTGCCGCGACGCGCTTGGCCTGTTCGGCGTTCAATGGCACCAGCTTGCCGTTGATCACAATCTCGCGCGCCAGGCACGCGGTGGCACCAGGCGTCTTGTGCGGCGAACAGGTGATGGTGACTTTGTCGCCGACCTTGATCCATTCCTTCTTGAACCCGACGTTGCGCATCATCAGCGGGGTGGGAGCGAACTCACTGCCCCAGTGCTGCACAACGCCCTTCTCATCGGTGACGTCAAAATAGAGCTGCGGATGCGGGTAGCCGTAGACGAACTCCGTGACCACGCCGCTGAGGGTGATCGATTTTTCGGCCTGATACGTAATCGAGGTCCCGTGATGGGCCAAGACGGGTGAATTCAGCAGGCCCACGGCGATGAACAGAAACAGTGCAAGGATGCGCTTCATTTCCTTCTCCGTTCGTCTACAGGTTGTCGGCCATTGATGCAAAGCCGCGACGGATCGCCGCGGGGCAACAGCGTCCCGCGGCAATTGTAGGTAAACGTGCTTACCCGTCAAGGTCTTTTACCGGCGCCGCGGCGTGCGCGCGGGCCGCGGCGGTGCAACCGGCGTCAGCGTCTTGTAGACCGCCTCGACGAACTTCGCCGTCGTCCAGTCGCCGACATTGGCGCCGTAGCGCGTGTCGTAGTCGACGGTCAGGCGTGCGGCCAGCACCTGCTCGAGCGTCGCCCCGGCGTTGCGCATCGCCTGTACCCGATCGCGCACGATGACCACCATGTCGCGATACTCGAGCACCTCGTGCTCGTTGCTGACGTAGCCGTGCCCGGGAATGATGATCGTGCCGCCGTCCTCCTCGTGCTCGTACACCGTCCGCTTGAGGATGTCGTTGAGCGCCTTGATCTCGCCTTGGACGGTGCCGCCGTTGGCCACGTCGATGAACGGATACTGCGTCGTCGTGAAGATATCGCCGGCGACGATCACGTCGGCCGCGCGGAAGTGGACGATGCTGTCGCCGTCGGTAATCGCGTTCGGCTGATGGAACATCTCGACGCCTTCGTCGTTGTAGAACTTCCGGCGCCGGTCGTCGAGGAAGGTGTCAGCCGGCACGGCGTCCGCCGGAGCGTTGGCCGATTGCATCCGCGCCTGCACGTTGGCGTGGGCGATCAGGGTCGCCGTCGATCCGACCGGCCTGGTGCCGCCGGCCACCGCGCGGAGCGTCGCGCCCTGGTTTTCGAAGAACGAGCCTGGGAGGCTCGAGTCGGCGCCGGCCGCGGCGAGCCGCGCGTTGCCGCCGACATGGTCGGCGTGGAAACTGGTGTTGGCAATGAACTGGATCGGCTTGCTCGTCAGGCGCTGAATCGCCGCGATCACCTTGTCGGTCAGCTTTCCGGCACCGGTGTCGATCACAAAGGCGCCCTGATCGCCGGCCGAGACGACGACGTTGGCGCCGTCGCCGATCAGCAGGTGAATGTTGCCTTTCACGTGATAGCGATGGATCTCGCCGTCGCTCGGCTCTGGATTCACCGCCTTGCTCGTCTCGTTCGGCTTGCCGGGCGCCGGCGACAGCAGTCGCGTGCCGTCGGCCTCGGTCGCGCGCATCACCTTCTGCGCGAACTCGGGGTACATCGAATCGGCGCCGGCCAGAGTCGCCATCAGCGGCAGCTTGTGCCGCTGCGAGTACTCCTTCGCAAACGGCTGCGTCCCGAACAAGTAGTTCGGCACGAAATCGTCAGGCCGATCCAGGATCTGCTCGCCGTCGTCGCACGCGTACAGCCAGGACTGCGGATCGACCGGCTGGCGCACGTAGTCGTTGCTCCGCACTTCCGATTCGGACAGGAACACCGGATCGGTCACGATCGTGACATTGCTCAAGTGATCGCCGTTGCGCGTAAAGAAGTCCACCGACGTCGCCTGATCGCTTTGCGGCGTACCGTTGCGGCGCAACCACCCCTGCTTCATATGCGTCGTGTACACACGCAGCGCGTTGCCGACGAACTGCCCGGTCGAAAAGCCGCGGAAGGTATGCGGCGCCCAGGCCGGCGGATGGGGGCGCCCGTCCATCCAGATCACCCGGTGTCCTTCAGTGGTTTGGCCCCATACGTGGATGGCGACCAGCTGCTGGGTGCGTGGATCGCGCTCTTCCCACACGCGGAAGTTGCCAACCGCGCGCATCTGATAGGGCGACACGTAGGCATCGCACTGGTGATGCTTGAGCGTGACCCGCGACGCATCGTAGGAAAGCGCCCAGAGACGTCCCGCCTCATTCAAGGCGAAGCCGCCGTAGTCGGCGATCTCCGAACCGGGCAGGCGCTCCAGTTGATCCTCATGGAGCAGAGCCCCCCAGTGGCCGGTGAGATCGACGGCCGGCGACGACGCCGGGTCGCCGGGCTGTTCCCCCTGCCCGAGCAGCGTGATGCCACATAGCGCGACGGTACCAAGGACACTCCACGTTCGTCGGTTTCTCATCATGTCCTCCCTATCGCGCCGCGCACGGCGTCGGATTCCAGCCCCCGGCGTCGTTCTGTTTCTTGAAGTGTGGGCTGACCCAGTACGACGAACCGAGATTCTCCGGATCGACGAGCTCCTGCTTCACCACCAGCAACGAGTCACCGCCCGGCACATCCAATCGGTCGTAGTACTCGGTCAGCACGGCATTGGCGCCGTAGGGCACGCCGTTCTTCGCGAGGTAGCCGGGCTTCATGCGTGTCGTGACCACTTTCAACGACGCCGACGGGAGCGGACCGCGGCTACGGACGCCGGGCGAGAAGCTCGGCAACACCGCGGTCGGATATTCCCACGTGCCGACCGAGACGCCCTGCCAATCGCCACCTTGTCCCTGGGGCGGGCCAAAGAACACCAGACGCGTTTGCGTACCCGCGTCGGTCTCGATCTGCAACGTCACATCGTCCCGCCAGGTGATGTGCAGGCGCGTCGGCAGCCGCATGACACCGCCCGCACCGTAGGCCCGGCACTGTTCGCCCGCCGCCTCGTCTTTGGCCGGATCCCAGGCGTCGGCTTTGGCGCGCCCGGCGTCGTTGAGCGGAATGCCGCCGTAGTCACCTCGCGGCGGCGTGAACATCCGATACCGCCAATCCTCCGTCACCAGCGACACCCAATAGCCGGTCGGGTCGAAACGCGCCCCAACCCGCCCGGTCGGCGCCCCCCCACGACCCGCGCCGCCGGGACCGCCACCTTGCGCGCGCGGCGCCGCCGCCGCCCCCGCCAGCATGGCCATGGCGCAACACCCGATCACGAATCCTCGCGCATGATGACGATGTCCAGAACTCACATCTCCTCCCTAAACGAAGACGCGCGTGACGACACGTCGACGCGCGGCAGTAACAACGTCGTCCATCGATCGCGCCTGCGTCACGTCACCAGACAACGAGCCGTGCTGCCGCGCACGACCAGCTGATGCGGCAACATCACCGACACCGGCGCGAGCGAGCGCCCTTTGACGATTTCGAGCAGAAGCCGAACCATCTCCTGCCCCATCTCTTTCACCGGCTGCGCAATCGTGGTCAACGGCGGCGCCGTGTACCGCGCAAACGCAATGTCGTCGAAGCCGACCACCGAAAGGTCCTCGGGCAGGCGCAGGCCGCGACGGCGCGCGACATTCATGGCGCCGATGGCCATCAAATCGTTGAAACAGAAGATGGCGGTCGACGGCTGCGGCCGCGACAGCAAACGCTCAGCGGAGGCCTCTCCCGATTCGAGCGTGAAATCGCCGTGCATCACCACCAGGTCGTCCTCGGCCGCCGCTGTCTTGGCGCTCGCGAATGCGCCCTGCAACCGATCGCGATTCAGATCGCTGACCATCGGCCCGGTGACGATGCCGATGCGCCGGTGGCCTAGCGCGTACAGATGCTCAAGCGCGTCGCGGGCGGCAAGCTGATTGTCGATGTGCACGCTCGGAATGCCGGCGGCGCGCCGGTAGAGCTCGCAGCCGCTCACGATCGGCGCGGCATTCGCCGGCTCCGCGGTGGCCGCCAGCACCGATTCAGGCAGTCCGTGCCCGAGCGCAATGAGGCCGTCGGCCTCGCGGCGGCGCAGCATCAATGCATAGCGCTCCTCGCGCTTGGGATCGTGCTGCGTATCGCCGAGGAGCACGGCATACCCTTCCTGCTGCGCCGACTCCTCGATGCTTTGCAGGATCCGTGAATAAAACGGGTTGGTGATGTCAGGCACCAGCACCAACAACTTGCCCGACCGCTGCGTCCGCAACTGCTTGCCGGAGGCGTTCGTGGTGTAGCCAAGATGCTCCACCGCCTGCAGCACCCGGTGGCGCGTCGACGGTGCGACCGCGTCCGGGCGACTCAAGACGCGCGACACGGTCGCGATCGACACTCCCGCGCGTTTCGCCACTTCAAAGATGTTGGCCACCACATATCCCTGCGTGATTGCGCCGGTCGAGGCCCCATGCTACTCTTCGGGCCGGCCGCATTGTAAACGTTTTTGCGTAGGCCAGACGGCGATTTTCGCTTCGCGAAGGAGAACGACGGGAATGAATCTGGGACACGGCCTCGGCCACCTCACCTACTCGACGCTCGTCCACCCCGGTGATACCTGGGATCAGATGTGGACGAGCCTCCAAACCTTCGTACCCAAAGTCAAGGCGCGCCTGTCACCCAACGACCCGTTCGGCGTCTGCTTGCGGCTCTCGGCGCGGTCGGCGGCGACGCTCAATGCCGATCCGACGCTGGTGGCCGATCTCAAGCGCTACCTCGCCGATCACGACATGTATCTGTATACGGCCAACGCCTTCCCCTACGGCTCATTCAAAGGCCAGAAGGTGAAGGAGCAGGTGTACGAACCCGACTGGCGATCGGAGGAGCGCACCGCCTACACCAAACAGGTCGCCAATATCCTCGCCGCCGTGGCGGTCGACGGCATTGAACCGTCGATTCAAACACCCCCGCTCGGGTTCAAGCCGAACGTCACCGGTCCGGACGTGGTCGCCAGCTTCACCGATCACGTGCTCGACGTGACGGCACACCTCGTCAAACTGCATCGCGAAACGGGCACCATCGTCACGCTCGCAATCGAGCCGGAGCCGTACTGCTTCCTCGAGACGACCGACGAAGTCATCAAGTACTTCGGCACACAACTCTACACCGGTCCTTCAGCGCTCAAGCTGCACAAGCTGACGGGCCTCCCGGTCAATGAGGCGATTGCCGCGCTGCGCCGTCACGTCGGCATCGTCTACGACATCTGCCATCAGGCCATCGAGTACGAGGACATTGCCGACTCGCTCCAGCGCCTGGTGGACGCGAACGTGCCGATCATGAAATTCCAACAGGCGGCCGCCATCCATGTGCCGACGGTGACGCAGCAGGCCGTCGATGCGTTGAAGAAGTATGCCGACACGATTTATCTGACCCAGACGATCGAAAAGCAGGACGGCCGTCTCACCAGATATCTCAACCTCGAGGACGCGTTTGCCGCCTGGGACAAGGATCCGAACCCGCACAAGGAATGGCGCGTCCACATCCACGTGCCGGTGTTTCTCGACGATCTCGGGCCGTTCCGGACGACGCGCTTTGCCATCGAGGACGCGTTGAAGTTCTATAAGAAGAACCCGCTGTCGCGGCACCTCGAGATCGAGACCTACACGTGGGACGTGCTCCCCGATAGCCTGAAGACCGGCGACATCGTCGACTACGTCACCCGCGAGCTCGAGTGGGTCAAGGGGCAGCTGGTGCAGAGTCCGCAACTCGCGGCCCGGTGAACGTCGGTTTCCTCGGGCTCGGCCGCATGGGCCGCGGCATGGCCCACCGGCTGCTCGGCGTCGTACACGATCTGATCGTGTACGACGTCATGCCGGCGGCGACGGAGAGCCTGGTGGCAGCCGGGGCGCGCGCCGCCACCGCCGTTGCCGACGCCTGCGCGGAGCGCGATGTCATCGTCACGATGCTCGTCGAGGACGCCATCGTTCTCGACGTCGCGTTGTCAGCCCACGGCATCCGCGACTCGCTGCCGAAAGGCGCTATCCATCTGGCAATGGGCACCTACGGCGTCGACGCCATGCGTACGCTCGGCCGCGCGCATGCAGCGGCTGGACACGATCTGGTGGCCGCGCCCGTTCTAGGACGGCCGGACCTGGCGGCGCAAGGGCAGCTCGGAATTGTCGCGGCGGGACGTCCGGACGCGATCGATCGCTGCCGGCCGCTCCTCGATCGCCTCGGCCGGCGTGTCTTCCGCGCCGGCGATGCGCCCACCGCCGCCACCGCGATCAAGCTCGCCAACAACCATTTGCTTGGCTGCGCGCTCGTGTCGATGGCAGAAGGCTTCTCGCTGGCCCGCAAGTACGGCGCTACACCGCAGCAGTTCTACGACCTCTTCACGACCGCCGGCTTCAATGCGCGGGCATACTCGGGTTACGGCAAGACGATGGTCGAAGAGGACTATGACACCGTCGGCTCGCCGATCACCGTCGGCTTGAAGGATGCGCTACTGATTCGTGCCGCGGCCGAGCACGCCGGCGTACCGATGCCAAGCCACAACGTCTATCGCGATCGTCTGCTCGGCGCGGTGGCACATGGTGACGGCGCGCGCGACCAGGCGGTCTTGGCCCGCGAACAGAACCGCGCGGCAGGCATCGAGCCGACCATGCCGGTCGTCGTCATGAGCGAACCATCAACAGCGATCGCCGCGATGACCCCATTCATGCGGTCGCTGGGGGCCACCCGATTCCCGGAAGGCGCCTCACCCGAACAGGCCGCGGCACTGGCGCTTGCGCACACGGCGCTCGTCGTCTGTGCCGCGCAGGCCATGGCGGAAGCGTTCGCGCTGGTGCGGAAGTACGACGTCGATCCCCGCGTGATGCACGACGTCATGACCGACGGATTATTCAGCGGCAGCGACGTCTACAAAAAATACGGCGCGGCACTGCTCGACGGAGCGACCGGCGCGGGCGAGATGAGCGTTGCCCGCGTCCTGGAGCTGCTGGCGCTCGTGACGCACGCGGCCAATCGCGCGCGCGTGCCGCTGCCAAGCCTCGACGCGTGTCGCGATCGCCTGCTCGGCGCCAGCGCGCACGGCGACGGTGGGCGTGACTGGACGACGCTCTATCGCGAACAGGCGCGCGCCAGCGGGCTGTAGCAGGGTCGCGGGCTCGGGACCGTCAGGCGCCGACGGGAACTTTCACAACGGCGTGCGTCGCGGCGGAGCGAATAATCGCCTCGGTGACCGCCGACCCGTGCACCATCTCGTCGAGCGGAATCGGAAACGCCGCTCCTCCCTCCGCGGCGATGGCGAACGCGTCGAGGGTCGCACGAATGATGTCGAGCTTCTCCGCCTCCCAGACCTGCGCCTCGCCTTTCACTGGCTGGAACTTGCACGTGCCGAACAGCGTCGTGCGCCGCTCTTCAGACGACGCGCCGGCGACGTGCGTCATCCCCTCGAGCCGTACCCACCCTTTCGATCCGAAGACGGAAAACGAGAAGCCTGGACCGGTGGCCATCATCGTCCCCAGGTAGGCCGACATCCCATCCTTCATCCGGAACAGGATGGAGGTGGTGTCATCGGTGGGGACGGCTACGGCACGGCGGAAACTTTGGCAATACACCTCGTCGATGGGGCCACAGAGGTCAATCATCCCGTCGATGGCATGCACGCCGAGCGGCGCCAGGCCGCCGCACGGCGCTTCTTCACGATCGGCGCGCCAGGCGTCAGGCTTGAGCAGCAAGCCGTTCGGCACGCTCATCGTCGCCTCGAGGTGGCAAATCGTTCCCAGCTCGCCTGAGCGAATCATCTGGCGCAGCTTCGTCATCTCAGGATGAAAGCGGCGGTTGTAGCCGAGACCAAGGGTCTTGCCCGCGTTGCGCATCGCCTCGACCGCCTGTGCCGCGTCCTTCGTGGTCAGCGTGAACGGCTTCTCGCAGTAGACGTGCTTGCCGGCCTTGGCGGCGGCGGCCACTTGCGCGGCATGGGTGGTCGGCGGCGTGGCCAGTACAACGGCGTCGACGTTGGGATCGGCGATGGCGGCCTCGAACCCCTTCACGATCGTCAGCCGATGCTGGGCAGCGAAGCTGTCGATCTCCGGCGTCGGCGTGCGACTGGCACCGACAGTAAATCGCATGTGCGGGCTGTCGGCCACAGCCTCCACCAGCGTCTTGCCCCACCAGCCCATTCCGACAATCGCGGCGCGAATCATTCCGAGCGTCCTCCTGCGCAGAAAACGTTTTCAAACGGCGGCATCCTATTATGCCCATAACACACGACACACCCATAGCGGGCCGTCGACGCAGCTATCGTGACGCTGGAAGAATCACCGAGGAGGATTACTGCGGCGCGCCGGGCTTCTGACTCGGGTACCAGTACTCGAGATGACACTGCTCGCAGGCCGTGTCGATCACTTCGCTGACCTCGAAGATCCCGTCCTTGTCGCGCTTCCGTGCCGCCGTCAACGCCTGGACACCGGCGCGCTCCAAGGCGTCGACGTGGGAGCGCCAGCGCGCGGAATCGGCGGCGATCTTCTGTTGCACTTCGAGCGCCGTCAGTTGCGGCGAGTTGGGAACGCCCTCTGGCTCTTTCTCCTCGGGCCGCGCGGCCAGCCTTCCAGGCATCCGCAAGAGCGCGGCGGCCTCCGCGAGCATCAACGCGTTGTGCTCGACGTTCGTCCATTCCTCATCGGTGGATGGCGCGCGATCGATCACCCCGGCCGCCGTCGACACGGTGGCGACCGCATCAAACAGGACGTCGGACGCCGGATCGATCATGCCGCGCATCACGTCGCGGATCGATCCCACAGGGGGAGCGGCATCGACAGTGGCGGCCGTGGTCCGCGTGACGAACATATACGTCCCGACCACCGCCAGCACCACGAGCACGACGGTGATAATGAGCCACGATCCCAGCCGCATGTCGCCTCCCGTCAGGCTCCCGACTATGGATTTTGGAGCCAGTATCCGCGTGATAGTATACGCGCCGCCATCACGGCCGCATTGTGAGCCATCCCACTACCGCCACGATCGCCGCTCCCTGGTACCGCACGATTACGCCGTACCAGTGGCGCGTACTGGCCGCCGCCAAGATCGGCTGGATGCTCGATGCCATGGATTTCATGCTCTACGCCATGGCCATCGGACAGATCCGCGCGTACTTCAACCTTAGCGACGCGACCGCCGGCATGCTCGGCACCGCGACGCTCCTGATGTCCGGACTGGGTGGTCTCGTCTTCGGCTATGTCGCCGACCGTGCCGGACGGACCCGCGCGTTGATGGCGACGGTCCTGATTTTTTCGCTGGCGTCGGCGGGCGCCGCCACCTCGCAAAGCATGGTGCAGTTGCTGCTCTGGCGATCGCTGCTCGGTCTCGGCATGGGCGGCGAATGGGCTTCGGGAGCGGTACTGGTGAGCGAAACCTGGCCGCCGCAGCATCGCAGCAAGGCGATCAGCATCATGCAGTCCGGTTGGGCGATCGGCTACGTCATCGCCGCGGTCGCCGCGTCCATCGTGATTGGCAGTTCGCGATTCGGCACCAACGGCTGGCGCGTGCTGTTCCTCGTCGGCGTCGTGCCGGCGCTGTTCGTGCTCTGGGTACGACGCCGCGTCCACGAGCCGACCCCGCGTCCCGCGGCCAAGGCCGACGGCGGCGCGAATCCGTTCGTCACGATCCTGACGCCCCCCTTGCTCGGACGCACCCTCGCGATCATCGTCCTCGGATCGGCGGTCCAATTTGCGTACTGGGGCGTCTTCTTCTGGCTGCCGGCGTTTCTCGCGCGCCCGGTGGATCAAGGAGGGGCGGGGATGGGCGTGGTCGGCTCCCTCGGCTGGATCATCCCGATACAGATCGGCGCCTACTTCGGCTATTTGACGTTCGGCTTCCTTGCCGACCGCTTCGGCCGCAAGCCGACATTCATCACGTTCATGATTGCGGCGGCCGCGCTCGTCCTGATCTACGGGCGAATGGCTGGGAACCCGACGGTCCTTCTCCTCTTGAGCCCGGTCCTCGGCTATTTTGGCCACGGATACTTCAGCGTCTTCGGCAGCTTGATCGCCGAGCTGTTTCCGGCGGCGGTACGGGCCACGGGGCAGGGAACGAGCTACAACATTGGCCGCATGGCGGGAGCGATCGCTCCCTTCACGATTGGCGCGGCCGCCGGGATCCCCGGCATCGGCATCGGCCTGGCGTTGGGCATTACGTCGGCGTTCTTCCTGCTCGCGGCCGTCCTGATGCTCTTCTTCGAAGACAGAAGCGGCCGCGCGCTGGACGCGTAAGCCTATCGGGCTGGACTTATCGGCTGGCCGGCGCCGCCTTGAGGGTCTTGATGAATTCCGGGTACGCCGTATTGGCGCCGCCACGCACCCCCTCGATCGGCAGGTTGTGTTTCATGGCGAACTCCTCGTTGTAGCCGCTGGTCCCTGGCAACAAGTGCGGGATGACACCCCGCGGGCGTGGAACCTCGACGACCGATTCGCACGGGTACGGCGTCATATTCCCTTGCAGCGTCAACTGGAAGCCGCTGGTCTTGATGAGCGGCTCGCTCAGATAGTACGGGTCTTGGATCATATAGACGTGCGTCATGTAGTTGCCATGCCGCATGAACCGTTCGGTCATCGTCGCGCGGTCACTCGTAGCGAGGCCGTTGCGGCGAACGAAGCTCGCCTTCAAATGGGTCGTCCGTACTTCGAGGGTGTTTCCAACCCAGCGACCGGTTGAAAAGCCTTGCCACATGTGCGCGGCGTATTCGGGCGGATGGGGACGACCGTCCATCCAGATTTCGCGCCGCTGTTCCATCCATTGGATGTGAGTGTTGAGCTTCACCACCCGCTGCGTCGCATCGTCGATATCCGCGGAAATGCGCAACAGGCCGATGCCCCGCATCCCGTAATTGGCCGGGTGCGGCTTGCATTGATGTTCCGGAACGGTGAGCAGCGAGGCGCTCCACGTCAACGCGCGCAAGCGCGCGGCATCGGTAATCGGCAAGCCGGAGTAGTCGCCGACGTCCGGACCTGGCCCTCGTTCGGGCTGATCCTCGTGCATCAGCGGGTTCCAATTGCCTGTCAAATCGACCTGGGCGTGCGCGGGCGGTGCCGCAATGACCGTCATAACGCAGATGCCGACGACGATGGTCAGGATTCTCATCTCGATCTCCGTTGACGTAGTTGACGTGGGGCACGCCCCACCAGCACGCGCTATGGCTTCCGATCGACTCCAGGCACGCCGCCGGCCTGATCGAACTCCAGCCAGGGATGCGTGAACGCGGTGCGAGGGTAGCCCCCCGCTTTGCCCAACGCAAGAAAAAATGCTTCGGCTAGATACCGCCGAAACAGAGGTATTTCACTTCGAGGAACTCCTCGAGGCCGTATTTGGAACCCTCACGCCCGAGACCCGACTCCTTGACGCCGCCAAACGGCGCCACCTCCGTCGAGATCAGCCCCGTATTGATGCCGACCATGCCCGCCTCCAGCGCTTCGGCGACCCGCCACACGCGCCGAATGTCGCGCGCGTAGAAGTAGGAGGCGAGACCGAACGGGGTGTCGTTGGCCAGCGCCATCGCCTCGTCATCGGTGCTGAACCGGAAGAGCGGCGCGACCGGGCCAAACGTTTCTTCCTGGGCCACCAGCATCTGCTGCGTGACGCCGGTCAAGACCGTCGGCTCGAAGAATCGCCCGCCGAGCGCGTGCGGTCGCCCGCCGATCGCGATTTTTGCGCCGAGGCTCACGGCATTGGTGATGTGCTCTTCGACCTTGGCGACCGCCTTGTCGTCGATGAGGGGGCCTTGCGTCGATTGCTCCTCGAGGCCGTTGCCCGGCCGCAGCTTCGCCACGGCGGCGCTCAACTTCGCCGCGAAAGCATCGTAGACGGAATCCTGGACATACAACCGGTTGACGCACACGCACGTCTGGCCGGTATTGCGGTACTTCGACGCAATCGCTCCCTCGACCGCCGCATCGAGGTCGGCATCGTCGAACACGATGAACGGCGCGTTGCCGCCCAGCTCGAGCGAGACTTTCTTCACCGTCGCCGCGCACTGCTCCATCAGGAGCTTGCCGACCTCGGTCGACCCGGTAAACGACAGCTTGCGGACGAGGGGATTGGCGGTCAATTCCCCACCGACGTCCCCCGCCGATCCGGTAACGACGTTGAACACGCCGGCGGGAATGCCCGCGCGCTCGCCCAGTTCGGCCAACGCGAGCGCCGAAAACGGCGTCTGCGACGCCGGCTTCACGACCACGGTGCAGCCGGCCGCCAGCGCTGGGCCGACCTTCCGCGTGATCATCGCCAGCGGGAAATTCCACGGAGTAATACAGGCGACGACGCCGATCGGCTGCTTGATGACGACGATCCGCTTATCGGCTTGGTGCCCGGGGATGGTGTCGCCGTAGGCGCGCTTGGCCTCCTCGCCGAACCATTCGAGGAAACCGGCGGCATAGGCGACCTCGCCGCGCGATTCCGAGATCGGCTTGCCTTGCTCCACCGTCATGAGGCGCGCCAGATCCTCGCGGTGTTCGAGCATCAGCTCGTACCAGCGGCGGAGGATCGCCGCGCGTTCCTTCGCGGTGGTCGCGCGCCATGTCGTGAACGCGGTCGCCGCGGCGTCGACGGCGCGGCGAACTTCGGGCGCGCGAAGCCGCGGGACGATCCCGATGGCGCGCCCCGTCGCGGGATTGTCGACGACAATCGCATCCTGCCGGTTGGCCGGAATCCACGTGCCGTTGACGTAGCACGCCTCGCGAAAGAGTGCCGGCTCCGCTAACCCGATTGCGACCGGCGTGGTTTCGACGTCAGTGGCCATGCCAGTTCGCCTCCTAGGCGAGATTGCCGAGCGGATTGCCCAGCGCGGTGACCACGTCCGCCATGAACGCCGCGGCACGGGCGCCGTCGACCACCCGGTGATCCGATGAAAGTGTCATGTTGAGGCACGGCCGTACGACCGCTTTGCCGTCGCGCGCCACGACTCTGTCGGTAATCGCGCCGACGGCGAGAATCGCCGCCTGCGGCGGCACGATGATCGCCGTAAAGTGATCGACGCCGAACATGCCGAGGTTGCTGATGGTGAACGTCGCGCCGGTGATGTCCGACGGCTGCAGCTTGCCGGCCCGCGCGCGTTCGGCGAGCGCGCGGCGCTGCGTGGCGATCTCGCCAAGCGAGGCGCGATCGGCGTGTCTGATGACCGCCGTCACGACGGCATTCTCCACCGCCATGGCCAAGGCGACGTTGACATCGGCGTTCAGTGCAATCCCGTTATTGATCCAACTGCCGTTCAACCGCGGGTGCGCGCGCAACGTGCGGCCGATGACGGCGACCAGCAGATCCGTGTGCGTGATCTTCACCTGATGCGACCGCTCGACTTCGGCGATGAGCTGCTCGCGCGCCGCGTTCAGATTGGCCGCGTCGACTTCGCGCGACACGAAGAAGTGAGGCACGGTGGTCCAACTGGCCGTGGTCCGCTCCGCCATCAATCGGCCAACAGAGCTCAGCGTCTCAGTATTGGCGGCGGCGCTTGCCGGACTCGAGGCGCTCGGCGCGGCGGTTCCCGCGGCAGCGGCACGGATATCGTCCGCCAGAATCTCGCCGCCGGGGCCGGTACCGATCACGGCGTCGAGCTGCACCCCAAGCTCCGACGCCAGCCGGCGCGCCTTGGGCGAAATCCGACCACTGGCGCGCGCGGCGGTGGCACCGGCTGACGCTGGCACGGCCGCTGGCGCGGCGGTGGCTGGCGTGTCCATTCGTCGACCGGTCTGGGCCGCCCCGGCGGTCGGTGCCGGAACGCTTTCTCCGGGCTTCAGCAACCAGGCGATGGTTTGTCCGACGGGAATGACGTCGCCTTCACGGGCGGCGATCCCCCCGAGCACGCCATCGCCCAAGGCCTCCACTTCGACGACGGCCTTGTCGGTTTCGATTTCGATCAGCAGATCGCCCTTGGCAATTTGATCCCCTTCGTTCTTCAGCCAGCGAACGACCTTGCCTGTTTCCTGCGCCATCTCGAGCGCCGGCATGACGACACTGATGGCCATTAGCGCGGCGCTCCGATCTTTTCCTTTTCAGCTTTCACTTCGGCCGCGTGCAGCTCGGCCTCGGCGCGGGCGGCCGCCGCGATCATTTCGACGACCTGCGGGTTGGGAGGCGCCTCGGTCTCTCGCTGCGTCGGCAGCGTGCCGCTGACCGAAACAAACGGGGCGCCGGCCACGAGCAGTTCCTCAGCCGGGAACCGCGTAATGACTTCGTGGCCCGTCTCCGTCACGACGATCTCTTCCTCGATACGCGCCGCGCTCCATCCATCGCTCGACGGCCAGAACGTCTCGAGCGCGAACACCATGCCGGGCTTGATCTCGTGCGGAAATTCGTGCGAGACGAGGCGGCTGATCATCGGCTTCTCCCAGATGGCAAGCCCAATGCCGTGCCCCATCTGCAGCGCAAAGGCCGACTCCTCATCGGGGAACCCGAACTCCTGCGCGCGCGGCCACACCGCCGCCACTTCCGCCGTGGTCCGACCGGGACGAATCAGCTCGATCGACGCGTCCAGATAATCGCGGCATCGCTTGTACGCATCCACCAGCGCGCGCGGCGCGGAGCTGATCGCGAACGTCCGGTAGTAACACGTCCGATAGCCCATGTAGGAGTGCAGGATGTCGTAGTAAACCGGATCGCCCGGTCGCATCACGCGGTCGGAGAAGACGTGCGGATGGGGGCTGCAGCGCTCGCCGGAGATGGCGTTGACGCCCTCGACGTACTCCGACCCCATCTCGTAGAGCCGCGAGGCGACGAGCGCCACGGCCTCGTTCTCGCGCATGCCCGGCTTCATCGCCCGGTAGAGATCGTAGTACGCGGCATCGACCATGCCGGCCGCGTGCGTCAGCAGCGAAATCTCGTCCTGCGTCTTGATCTCACGAGCGTTCGACATCAACTGCTGGCCGTCGACGATGGTGAGGCCTTCCTTCTGCAGTGCGAACAGGATTGGCGGTTCGACGACGTCGACGCCAACCGGCTCCCGATGCAGGTTGCGGGCTTCGAGCTCGCGCTTGATCTTCTTGGCCACTTCCTCGGCGCGGCCCATTTCCGGGGACATCGCGCCGCGCATCAGCGGAATCCCGGCGCGCGAGCGCTCGCCGAGCCAATCGCAGTTCTGCGCATGGTGACGCGCGGCGGAACCGAAGTCCCAGAGAATCGGCTCGGCGTCCTGCGCCAGCAGCGTGAACCGGCTGATCTTGTCCTGCGCCCAGGTGCCGATGTGCGTCGACGTGATGTAACGCACGTTGTTCATGTCGAAGCAGAGCACCGCGCCCATCTCCGACTGCTTGAGCATGCCCTTGATGCGCGCCAAGCGCTCGCGACGCAGTCGATCGAAATCGATCCGGCGCTCCCAATCGACCGCCATCGTGCCGTAGGTTTTGATTGCCACGTAAACTCCTGAATTCCCGAGCGACTCGGCTAGCGGTTGACCATTTCCCGCGCCAGATCGATCACCTGGCGCTCGCTCGGCACCGTCACATCCTCGAGCGAGGGAGAAAACGGAATGGGCACGTGCATCGCGCACAGCCGCCGCACCGGACCATCGAGGTCGTAGAACGCCTGTTCCTGAATCGTCGCCGCCAACTCGCCGCTGACGCCGTAACGCCCATAGCCCTCGTCCATGACGATGCACCGCGACGTCTTCTTTACGGAGTTGACCAGCGTCGTCTCGTCGAGCGGCCACATGGTTCGCGGATCGACCACCTCGACACTGATGCCGATCTCCTCGAGCTTCTGCGCGGCGCCGAGCGCAAGCTGCACCATGCTGCTGGTGGCGACGATCGTCAGGTCGCTGCCGTCGCGCTTCACGTCGGCGACGCCGAGGGGAACGATGTAATCCTCCTCCGGCACCGGCCCCTTGACCTTTCGGTAGCTGATCTTGTGCTCGAAGACGACGACCGGGTTGTCATCGCGCACCGCCGCCTTGAACAGCCCTTTGGCGTCATAGGCAGTGGAGGGGACGACGACCTTCAGGCCCGGGATGTGGCTCGCCCACGCGTGCAGCGACTGCGAGTGCTGCGCCGCCGACCGCCGCGTCGCGCCCATGGTCGCGCGAATGACCATCGGCACCTTCCACCGGCCGCCCGACATGTAGTGGATCTTGGCCGCCTGGTTGGCGACCTGGTCCATGATGATGCCGAGAAAGTCGCCGAACATGATGTCGACGATCGGCCGCATGCCGGTCATCGCGGCGCCGACGCCCAGGCCGGTGAATCCGGCCTCCGAAATCGGCGTATCGATGATGCGGTCCTTGCCGAACTCGTCGACCAGTCCGGTCAACACCTTGAACGTGGTGCCGGCTTCGGCGACGTCCTCGCCCATCAGCACGACGGTCGGATCGCGCCGCATCTCCTCGGCAATCGCTTCTTTGATCGCCTCGCCGAACGTCAGTTCGCGAACGGCGGTGGCAGTGGCTGCGTCAGGCATAGATGTCTTGGTCTACCTTGGAGGGATCGGGATAGGAGGCGTTGACGCCGAACTCCATGGCGGCGTCCATCTCGGCAACGAGCTCGGCCTGGATCGCGTCGAGCCGCGCCCGGTCGGCCACACCGCTGGCCATCAGCCACTCGCCGTGCAACGTCACCGGATCTTTCTGGGTGACCCACTCCTGCTCTTCCGTCTTCGGACGGTAGTAGGCGCGGGCGACGTCGCCGACGTGGTGGCCGTGATAGCGATAGGTGATGAACTGCAGGAACGCCGGCCCCTCGAGCTGCCGCGCCCGCTCGATGTAGCGCTTGGCGACGGCATGGACCTCGCGCACGTTCTGGCCGTCCACCGTTTCGGTGGCAATGCCGAACGCCTGCGCGCGGCTGGCGACATCGCCCGCCGTCGACTCCGAAAAGTGCGTGTACTCGTTGTAGCCGTTGTTCTCGCAGGCGAAGATGACCGGCAACTTCCACAACTGCGCCAGGTTCATCGATTCGTACAACAGGCCCTGGCCGAGCGCGCCCTCCCCGAAGAAGCAGACCGCGACGCGGCCGTTCTTCAGGTACTTCGACGAGTAGGCCGCGCCGACGGCGATGCCGGCGCTGCCGCCGACGATGGCGTTGGCCCCGAGGTTGCCGGTGCTGGGATCGGCGATGTGCATCGAACCGCCCTTGCCCTTGCAGTAGCCGACTTCCTTGCCGAGCAGCTCCGCGAACATCAGCTTCGGATCGGCGCCCTTGGCGAGACAATGGCCATGGCCGCGGTGCGTGCTGGTGACGTAGTCATCGGGACGGAGCGCCTCGCAGACACCGACGGCGATCGCCTCTTCACCGATGTAGAGATGCGCGAGCCCGGGCATGAGCGCACGCGTATAGAGGTCGTTTACCCGCTCCTCGAACAGACGAATCGCCACCATCTGCCGGTACAGCCGCAGCAGCATGTCGGTGTCGATGTCGGCGGCGGCGCTACCGCCTTTCTTGGTGGCCTTGCCGTGTGGCGTGGTGGCCGTGCTCATGCGGACACTCCGGACTCCTTCGCGAGGACTTTGAACAACATCGCAAAATCTTCAGCGGCGAGGCCCATGCCGCGGGCCGCCGTCAACACCTGATTCGTCACGGCTGTCGTCGGCAGCGGCACGCCGACCTCGCGCCCCATCTCGAGCGCCAGCCCCAGATCCTTCTGCATCATCATGACGCTGAACCACGCTTCGTCCGGCGGATTCAAGACCATCGGCCCGCGATACTGCACCATCGGCGACGCAATCACGCTGTGGGTCAGGACGTCCACCGCCACGTCACGCGGGATCCCGCTCTTTTCGGCGAGCAGGACCGCCTCGGAAAACGCCAGCATCTGCACGGCGAGGCTCAGGTTGGTGGCGATTTTCATCGACACCGCCAGGCTATTGCCGCCGACATAGGTCACTTTGGGACCGACGTCGCCGAGCAGCGCCTTCACCCGCTCAAACGTCTCGGGACGGCCCCCGACCATGACCGACAACTTCCCCTGCTCGAGCGTGGTAATACTGCCCGAAACCGGCGCATCGACCATGTCGGCGCCCCGCGCGCGCACCTGTTCCGCCAACGTGCGGCTCGCCGCCGGACTGACGGTGCTCATGTCGATGAGCACTTTGCCGGCCGTCAATCCGGCCAGCAATCCATCGGCTCCCGCCGCCACGGCTTCGAGGGCGCGGGAGTCGGTGACCATGCAGAAAATGAAGTCAGCGCGCTCGCAGACCGCACGAGGCGTGTCGGCGAGCTCGATCCCGCGCGCCAGGAGCCATTCCGCCTTCGAGCGGGTGCGGTTATAACCGGTCACTCGGTGGCCGGCGGCAAGGAGACGGGCCGCCATTCGCCCTCCCATCGCCCCCAGTCCGACATACCCAATATTCGCCATGATTTCTGGATCCAAAATCCAAATGAGGTGATCCCTAGTATTGTTGGTTGCGAACGCTCGTCGGGTCAAGTCGAGATCGACCCGCGTGGCCCTGTCTGCACCGAGGAAGAGTCGATGAAGAGCCTTGCACCCCAGTCCTCCCGATTGGTTGTACTCGGACTTCGCTTGTCCGCCGCGTTCGAGCGGTGGTTTCCCGACGCCTTTGCGCTGGCGCTCCTCGCGGCCGTGGGCATCTATGCCGTCAGCGCGCTCCTCAGCGGCGCACCCATTCAAACGGCCCGATGGTTCGGGGCCGGGTACTGGGATCTAGTCGCCTTCACCTTACAGATGGCGATGGTGATCGTCACCGGCTACGCCCTGGCCTCGGCGCCGCCCGTCTTCGCGGTCGTCCGCTACATCGCCAGAGCGCCCACGAGCCCACGCGGCGCCGTCGCCTTCGTGGCCTTGTTCTCCATGCTGTCGTCGCTCTTGTCGTGGAGCTTCAGTCTGGTCTTCAGCGGGCTGCTCGCGCGCGAGGTCGCCCGGCGCGTCGAGGGTACCGACTACCGCGCAATCGGCGCCGCCGCGTACCTTGGCGTCGGGAGCGTTTGGGCCCTGGGGTTGTCGTCCTCGGCGGCGCTCCTTATGGCCACGCCGGCCTCACTGCCAAAAGCGCTCCTGGACATCAGCGGGCCCATACCGTTGACGCAGACCCTGGGTCTTTGGCAGAGCGGCGTCGTCGCCCTCTGTCTCATCGGCGTGTCCCTGTTCATTGCCTACGCCTCGGCGCCGCTCGGACCCGACGCGAAGACGATGGCCGACATGGGCGTGGCGCCCGAGCCCCCCGCCCGCCGCGAGACGAAGGGCGAACGCCCCGGCGAATGGCTCGAATACAGCCCCGTCCTCACGATCGTGCTCAGCCTGATCGCGGGAATCTATCTGGCCGGTGAAGTGCGGACCGGCGGCCCGCTGGCCCTGCTCAACTTGAACAACTACATCTTCACCTTCGCCGCCGCGGCGCTGCTGCTGCACTGGCGGCCACGATCTTTCGTCGCGGCGATCAATCAGGCTGTGCCGTCGGTCGGCGGTGTACTGATTCAGTACCCGATTTACGCCGGCATTATTCGAATGATGACCGAATCGGGCTTGGCGCAACGCATGGCCCACGGGTTCATCGAGGTGTCGACCGCGAACACGTTTCCGCTCCTCGTGGGGATTTACTCGGCGGTGCTTGGCCTTTTCATTCCGTCGGCCGGGGGCAAATGGCTCATCGAAGCGCCCTATCTCCTGAGCGCGGCGCAGAGCCTTCATGTCCATCTGGGATGGGTGGTGCAAACCTATAACGCCACGGAAGCGCTGGCCAACCTCGTGCACCCGTTCTGGATGCTCCCGCTGCTCGGCATTCTCGGCCTCAAACCCCGGGACGTGATTGGCTATTCGGTGCTTCAGTTCATCGTCCATGTTCCACTGGTGCTGTTGCTGGTCTGGGCCCTCAATTTCACGCTCGCCGCCGGGGCTCCCCACATGCCTGGACTGCCTTGACCCGAGTCCGGTTCGGAACGTAGTATCCGCGCCATGTGTAAACAGCTGACGGCTCAACGGGGCGTCCTATTTACTACGCTTTTTCTGCTCACTACAGGATTGACCGCGTCGGCCCAGCAGGGACCGCAGCCTGCGGCCGGCAGCAACTTCTGCTCAGTCACCGTCACACTCCCGCCGCGCGGGGGGCAGCCGGGAGGCGCGGGGGCCGTCGCCGGACGCGGCGGGCCCGGTGATGCCAATGCTGCCGCGCGCGGGGGCCAACCGCCCGCAGCGGGCGGTGCGGCGGCGGGACGGGGCGCGGCGGCGCCGGCACCGACCGAACTGCCACGACTGATCAAATTGAAGGATGACGTCTACGTCATCCAGAACGTCAACAACGTCGTCGCTGAAATCGGCGCCTTCGGCGGCAACATCACCGTCTACCTCACCGACGACGGCGTGATGCTCTTCGATTCGAAGAACGCCCAGATGCACGACGACGTGGTGGCGAAGGTGCGATCGCTCACGGACAAGCCGATCAAATACGTCGTGCTGACGCACAGCCACGCGGACCATAGCGGCGGCGCCGCGAAAATGGCGGCCATCGGCGCGACGGTCATCATCTCGCGCGAGGATCGCGAGCTGATGGCGCGGCAAAACCCCATGGGTCTGCCGCAGGTCGGCTACTCGCACGCGGCGAGCGTGGCGCTCGGCGGCAAAGAGGCCCGGCTGGTCGAATACTGCGGCCACACGCGCGGCGACACCGTCGCCTATCTTCCGGCGGCGCGCGTCCTCGTCGTCGGCGATCTCGTCACGACGCCGGACACGATTCCGCAAATCGTCAACTACGGCGACGGCGGCAATTGGACCGACATGGTCAAGACGCTGAATGCGCTGGCCGCGGTCGATTTCGATGTGATGGTCGGCGGCCATGGTCCGGTGCTGACCAAGGCGGAGTTCCTCAAGCACCGCGACAAGGTGGCGGCCATCGGCGAACGTGCCCGGGCGCTGGTGAAGCAGGGACGACCGCAGGACGAAATCACCCAAACCTTGCTGAAGGAATTCAATTGGGGAACCGGACCGGCGGCCGGCGTGATCCCCGGCATGATGGTCGAATTCCGCTAAATTCCCGCTCGAATCAACGATCCGAGGACGCCGTCCTGGTGTCCTCAGATCGGTCCGTATCCGCTTGATCCAGAACGGCGAACTCACTAGACTCCGGCACGCTCCGCGCATTGGCTCAGCCAATCGCGGGGGCAATCACCTGTCACGACCTTCGGTAACCACAAGGAGCGAACAAATCCATGCGTGCACTTCTGCGAATCGCGGTCGTCTGCGGCATCGTGTTCTCCTCCGTATCAGCGTTTGCGCAAGCTTCGCTGACCGGTACTGTCAGAGACTCGTCTGGCGCGGTCCTTCCTGGCGTCACCGTTGAAGCCGCCAGCCCCGTCCTTATTGAAAAAGTCCGCGCCACCGTCACGGATGGCACGGGTCAGTTTCGCATCGTCGACCTGCGTCCCGGGTCGTACGTCGTCACCTTCAGCCTCACCGGATTCAACACTGTGAAGCGTGAAGGCATTGAATTAAGCGGCTCCGGCACCAGCCGTGTCGATGGCGAACTGCGCGTCGGCGCGGTCGAAGAGACGATCACCGTGACCGGCGAGGCGCCGGTCGTCGATACCCAAGGGGTGACGAAGCAGACGGTCATCGACAAGTCCGTCATGGACTCGACGCCGACGAGCCGCCAGTACTCCACGTTCGCCGTGCTCATTCCTGGCGTCACCGCCAACGCCCAGGACGTCGGCGGCGCGCTGGGCGATCCGATGGCGCAGCTGACGGTGCACGGAAGCAAGGGTCTCGACATGCGCGTGACCAACAACGGCGTGACCACGGCCACGCTGATGGGCAATGGCGCGGTCGGCATGTCAGCGCCGAATCCCGCCGCCGCGCAGGAGGTGACCATCGATACGGCCGCGGTGAACGCCGACCTCGCCACCGGCGGGCCGCGCATCAACTACATCCCGCGCGACGGCGGCAATACGTTCGCCGGCGCGGTGTTCGCGACGTTTGCGAACGACTCGCTGCAGGCCGACAACTTCACCGACCGGCTGCGCGCGCGCGGGCTGCGGGCCGTCGATGCCATCAAGGACAATTTCGATCTGAATCCGGCTTTTGGCGGACCCATTCAGCGCGACAAGATCTGGTTCTGGTTCACCGGCCGGTATCAGATCGCGAACAACTTCGTCGGCGGCATGTTCGAGAACAAGAACGCGAACAATCCAAACGCGTGGACGTATGAGGCCGACCCGTCGAAGCAGGCCGTCAACAACGGGAAGTGGTACGACGGCCAGGTGCGCATGACCTGGCAGGCCAATCCTCGCAACAAGTTCGCGGGGACGTGGGATCAGCAGTGGGTGTCGCGGTCGCCGTTTTATGTCAGCGCCACGCGCGCGCCGGAGGCCGCCAACGACCGCACGTCGTATCCGCAGCGACTCCTCCATGGGGAATGGACCTCGCCGGTCAGCAGCCGCCTGCTCCTCGAGGCGGTCGCCCTGCATCGGACCGAACACTGGGGTAACCATCCGCCCGAGGATCAGGGCTTCTTGAGCGCCACGGCACCGGGCCTAATTCCCGTGACGGAGCAGTCGACGGGTCTCGTCTACCGGGGCGGCGGCGGGGGCCTCTTCGCCGGCTACTACAACGATTCGTCGGTGCCCAGCTATTTCTACCGGGCGGCGGCGTCCTACGTGACCGGCACGCATGCGTTGAAAGTCGGCTTCAACGATCAGAGAGGCCGGCTCGACCATCGGCTGTTCCAATTCACGCCGCTCGCCTACCGCTTCCTGAACGGTGTCCCGAACCAGGTGACGGTCTACGCCACGGATCTGGCGTTCCGGACGAATCTCGATCACGATTTCGGGATGTTTGCGCAGGACCGGTGGACGAAGAACCGCTTCACCGCGACCTACGGGATCCGCTACGACTATTTCGCGAGCACCGTCCCTGCCCAGCATCTCGGGCCGGCGCGCCTGCAGCCGAACCGGAGCCTGGACTTCGCGGAGCAGCAGAACCTGAACTGGAAGGACATCTCACCGCGACTCGGCGTGTCGTACGACGTCTTCGGCAACGGCAAGACCGCGCTGAAGGCCACGGCAAACAAGTACCTCGCGGGACAGGGGCTCGCCGGGTTGGCGACCGACGCGAACCCGGTGTATTCGATCGTGCAATCGGCATCTCGTACGTGGAATGACGCGAACCGCGATTACGTGGTGGATTGCGACCTGTTGAATCCGGTTCCGAACGGTGAGTGCGTCGGTGCGCTCAACCCCGGGAACTTCGGCGCGCTTGCCAATGCCACGTTCGACAAGGACCTGACGAGCGGCTGGGGAAACCGGAGCTACAACTGGGAATTCTCCACGTCGGTGCAGCACGAAATCGTCCCGCGCGTGTCGATCGACGTCGGCTACTTCCGCCGGCTCTACGGCAACTTCCGCGTGACCGACAACCTGCTGACGCAGGCGACGGACTACACGCTGTTCAACCTGACGGCGCCCAACACGGATCCACGCCTCCAGAACGGCGGCGGCTACACCGTTCAGGGGCTGGTCGACGTGAACCCGAACAAGTTCGGGCAGGTCCAGAACTTGAACACGCTGTCGGACAAGTACGGCAAGCAAATCGAACACTGGAATGGATTCGATTTCAACGCCCGCGCGCGGTTGACGAACGGGCTGCAGTTGTCCGGAGGCGTCAGCACCGGAAAGACGGTCACCGACAATTGCGAGGTCGTCGCCAAGGTTCCCGAACTGCTCTTGTCGCAGCAGTTGCTCGGCGCGAACAATCCCGGGGCCTGGTTGCCCGCATCGTTCTGCCACCAGGAGAGCCCATTCCTCACCCAGGTGAAAGGCGTGGCGATCTACAACGTCCCGAAAATCGACATGCTGATCAGCGGAACGCTCCAGAGCATCCCGGGGCCGATCATCGCGGCGAACTTCAACGCGCCCGCGGGCCTGGTGGCAGGCACACTGGGACGGCCGCTATCGGGTAACGCGCCCAATATCAACGTGAACCTCGTCGAACCCGGCTCGATGTACGGTGACCGGCTCCAGCAACTGGACCTCCGGTTCGGCAAGGTCTTGCGGTTCGGCCCGCGGCGAGCGACGGCCAGCGTCGATCTCTACAACGCGCTGAATACTGATACCATCCTCACGCAGAGCAACGCGTTTGCGAATTGGCAGACGCCGCAATCGATCATTACCGCACGGTTCGTGAAGTTCAGCGTGCAGGTCGATTTCTAAAAACCGCGATACCCTGCGGCCCGCCGTGGCACTCGCCACGGCGGGCCGTTCGTTATACACGTTATCATTCGACCATGTCGCTCTTAACTCTGTGTCAGTTCATCGAAAATAGCGCGTTCGGCACGGGCCTGCGCGAGTCGGCCTACGCGTTTCCGATCACCGAAACCATTCACGTCCTGGCATTGTCGCTGGCCGTTGGCACCATCATCTGGTTCGATCTGCGGCTTGTCGGTATCGCCTTTCGCCAGACCCCGGTTTCCACGGTGTTTCACCAGATCCGTCCCTGGATGGCCATCGGCTTCGCGACAATGTTCGTCACCGGCGGCTTGCTGTTCAGCGCGCATGCCGCACAGTTGTACGCCAGCATTTATTTCCGCATCAAAGTCGGCCTGCTCCTGCTCGCGGGTGTGAATGTCGCGACGTTCCACCTGACGATCGATCGGCGGCGGACGGATTGGGACACCCAACGGATTCCGCCGACCCAGGCGCGGGTGGCGGGCGCCCTTTCCCTCGCGCTCTGGGTCGGCATCATCGCGGCAGGACGCTTCACCGCCTACACCATTTAATCGGAGCCAACACCTCGAGTCATGACATGGGATCTCTTGCAACCCGGCGTCACCTTCCTCGGCCAGTCGGCCCTGGGTCAATGGCTGGGACAGTCAACCGCCCGCATCGCGTGGCTGCTTACCTTTCATCTGCTGGGCATCACGCTGCTGCTGGGCGTGGTCATCATCAGTAGCCTGCACCTGCTCGGCCTCGTCTTTCGAACCATCCCGACGCCGCAGGTGAAGCGGAACCTGGTTCCTGTCATGGTGCTCGGGCTCGTGCTCGCCCTCACCAGCGGCATTCTCACATTCATCGGCGGCGCCCAGGGGTACTTCGAGGGCGATTGGTTCCGGACCAAAATGCAGATTCTCGTCGTCGCCTTGCTGTTTCACGGCACGGTATTCCGCATGGTGATGGGGCGGGAGCACGGCGGCTGGGTGGTCCGAGCCTTGACGGGAGTGGTCGCTCTGGCGTTGTGGTTCGGCGTCGCCTTCTCAGGCCGGGCGATCGCATTCTTCTGAGGCGAACGCGGTCGGAAGGAATCGCCAGATTTACAGGTGGGGTCGAGACGACGAAACCGCGACGGCGTGTCGCGGCTTCGTCGGTCCAGCACTTACGGTTCCTTCGCCAGGCGAGGTACGGCGACGGCGCACGGCGTCGGCGTGAACTTCGAGCCGTCCGGCTCCTTCTTAAAGTCCGTCGACGTGATGAAGCGCTCCGTCAGGTACTTCGGATCCTCCACGATCGTCGTCACGGTCAGCCATTCCAGATCGCGAGGTCCCGAGTACCGATAGAAGTACTCGGTCACGACCGCGTTCTCGCTATAGGGAACGCCGTTGCTCCGCAGGTATCCCGGTTTCATCATGGTCGTGACGACCTTGAGGTTCCCTCCGGCGACGCTGCCCCCGCGTCCAAAGGCGAAGAGTCCGGTCACCGTGGTCTGCTTCTGCCACGCGGCCACCGACATCCCTTGCCAGCTCGGCTCGCCGCCGGTGGGCGCGGGTGCAGGCGCGGCGGCGGGGGCGGCGCCTCTGGCCGCCGGCGCCGCAAACCGCAGCAACCGCGTCTGGCTGCCGGCGGACGTGTCAATCTTCAGCGTGGCCTGGTCCTGCCACGTGATGTGGAGGCGACCCGGCTGCCGCATGACCCCGCCGACACCGAAGGTCCGGCACTCGTTCCCTTCCGCCTTGTCGCGCGCTAAATCCCAGGTATCGGCCACGCGGCGTCCCTCCGGGTTGAGCGGCATGCTGGTGTAGTCGCCTTTCGGTGGCGTCATCATGCGCCAGCGCCAGTCTTCGGTCACGAGCGACACCCAATAGCCGGTCATGTCGAATGGAGCCGCAGCCTGCGGACTCTGGGGCGGGCCGCCACGGCCACGACCCTGTGCCGACGCCATACTGGCGCTCATGAGCAGAGCCATCACGATGGCGGCCCGTGACAGATTCGAACGCGTCATCGCCCACCACCCTTCCGCGCCGGCGTCGCCGACGCGAGCGTCGCTGACAGACTCTTATAGGCAGCCTCGATGAACATCTCGCCTGTATAGGCCGGCGTGCTGTACACCGTGTCGTAATCGCGCGTCGGCTTCGCCGCCTTGACTTGGTCGAGCGTCATACGCCGCCGCACCATCTCCTGGATCCGATCGAGGACAATCGCCACCATGTCGCGATAGTCGGCCACGTCCGCTTCGTCACTGAGGTGGCCAACCGCGGGCACCACCATCGTGCCCCCTTCCTCGTTGAGCTCGGGGACCGTCAAATCGATGATCTGATTGAGACCGGCAAGCACGCCGTTCAGGCTGCCGCCGTGCTCGAGGTCGATCCGCGGGTACTGGAGGGGTATAAAGATGTCGCCGACGCTGACGACGTCGGACTTGCGAAAGAACACCAGGGTATCGCCGTCGGAATACGCCGCCGGCGAATGATAGAGATGAACCGCTTCGCCGTTGAAATACGTGTCTTTTCTGGCGACAAAGTAGGTGTCGGTCGGCCAGGCCAGACGCGGTGCCGCGCTGCCGTCCGCGCTCATGCGGTTGAGCACGCTTTCGAAGGCCAGAATGCCGGCGCCGCCGCCGTCACGCTGGCCAACCGGACGGCCGGCCGCACGAATGATCTCGTTTCCACCGGTACGGCCGGCGTTGGTGTTGATGATTTGCAGGATCGGCCGCAACGACAACGAGCGGATCGCCTCCACCAAGCGCGGCGCCAGTGCCGCCGTCATCGTATCGACCACGACGACCCCGTCGTCGCCGACCTGCACCGTGCTGTTGCCCTCGGCACTGGCCAGCATGAAGACGTTGCTGTGGATCGGCAGGATCCGAATCGGCCCAACCTGGCGCTCGGCGCCAAGCGCGTAGGCTTCGGGGGTCGCTGCAATCCGGGTGACCTGGGCACGACCGTGTGCGGACGTCAACAGTCCAACACCGGCCACGACGACAGCGCCGGCGATCGCTCGCTGGATCAACCGGCTCATTGACGACTCCTCGGCGCCGGCGCGCTCGGAGCGGCAGGACGCGCGGGTGCCGCCGCCGCGGGTGGCGCCGGTGGCGGTGACTGTCCCACGAGCCGTGCTCCCGGAGCGATCACTGGCGCTTGTACGGCATCCGGGAACGTCGGCAGCTTGGCGGCAAATTCGGGATACATCGTTTCCGCGCCGCCGGTGCGAGCCTCGACCGGAATGTGATACTTGGCGGCGAACTCGTTCAGATACGGATTCGTGCCTGGCAGGTAGTGCGGAATCAGCGACTGGTCGCGATCGATCTCCACTTCCACGGAACAGGGATACGGAGTGGCCTGAAAGCCCGGCTCGTAACCGAAATTCCGGCTCTTGATGTACGGCTCGGTCAAATACGCCGGATCGTCGATGATCAGCACCCACGTGAGCACGTCGCCCACGCGCGTGAAACGCTCGTACAGCGTCGCCTTCTCACTTCGGGCAAGACCGTTTCTCCGGATATACGCCGGCTTCAGGTGGGTCGTCGTGACATTCAGCATGTCGCCTTCCCACTTGCCGGTCGAGAAGCCCTGCCAGGTATGCGGCGCGAACTCCGACGGATGCGACCGCCCGTCCATCCAGATCGTCCGGATGGGAGCCATCCACGACATCTGCGTGTGATAAGCGACCACCTCGCTCGTCACCGGATCGACGTCCTGCCAGATTTTCAGATTCGAGAAGTTCGGACCGTAGTCCGCCGGGTGCGGAATGCACTGATGCTCGGGCACCGTCCACAGCGTCGCGCTCCAAGCTTCGCCGCGCGCACGATTGGCGTCGTTGATGGGAAGTCCTTCGAACTCGCCGATGTTGGGACCGCCGGTCCGCTCCGCCGAGTCTTCATGTAGTCGTGTCGTCCAGCCGCCGGCCAGGTCGACCTGGGCCACGGCCGGCGCCGGCACCGCGGTCATGGCCAGACCGACGCAGGCGGTCAAGAGCCCCGTTCGCAATGTCCTCATATCAAGATCCCTTTATTACCGATTACCGCGCTATGAGCGAGGGGGCGGCGCAATCACCGCGTTCGGCACTCGATTCGAGATCGGAGGAATGGAGCGCAGGTACATAAAGATCGACTTCAAGTCGTCGTCGGAGAGTTGTCCGTACATCCGCCACGGCATCGGCGGCAGCAACGCCCGGCCGTTTCCCGCATGTTTGCCGTTGCGGATGGTGGCGATGAAGACCTGTTCCGTCCACGTGCCGATCCCGGTCCCGCGATCGGGAGTGAGGTTGGTCGTGAACGAGATCCCCCACGGGCCTGCCCATGCCGTGTTGGTGTCGTTGATGATGGTCGACCACCCGCTTGGCAAGGACGGCTTGCTGCCGACGGTAACCGACTGCGGATGTCCGGACAGCATCCGGGTCATGTCGGGCTCGCCCCCTTTGAATGGCGTGTGACACCCGTTGCAGTCCTGAGCGGTGACCAGGTACTTCCCGCGCTCGGCCGACACACCCGCCGGCGGCTGCGGGAGTGCCTTAACGGACTGAGCCGCGACGCTGCGATAGGTAAACGCCATCGCCAGCGCGATTCCGACAGATAACACTCCTGTACTAACCCAACGTGATCTCATAAGGCCTCCCGACGTGTGGCTCGGCGGTGAACGTGATGGCAGTGAGGAAACGCAGCGGAATTCTCGGCTCAACGCCAGCCACTGTCAAGCTGGCCATTCCAGTCATCGGACGTACCTGTTACCGCGCCGGCCGCCGCATCTGGACATCGAGCGTCAGGGTGATCTCGTCGCCAACCAGCACGCCGCCGGCCTCGACGGCGCGGTTCCATACCATCCCGAAGTCCTTCCGGTTGATCTTGGTCGTCGCCGTCGCCCCGACGACCAACACGCCGCGGTCGGTGAGCGGCGGCGAGGGTCCGTCGACATCGAGTGTCACTTCCCGCGTCACGTCGCGGATCGTGAGGTCGCCGACGACCCGAAAGGCGCCGTCCCTCGGCGGATCGATCCGCTTGGATTTGAAGGTCATGGTCGGATACTTCGCGACATCGAGAAAATCCGGTCCCTTGAGCTGGTTGTCACGTTGTTCGACCTTGGTATCGAGCGTCCGCGTATCGATCAAGACGTTGATGATCGCCTTGGTGACATCTTTGCCGTCATAGTCGACGGTTCCGGTGACGTTGTGGAAATCACCGCGAACGGTCGTGACCATCATGTGGCGTGCGGAGAAATTCGCGCGGGTGTGATTGGAATCGAGCGTCCACGTCTGCGCCCGCGCCGGCACCACAACGCCAAACACCATGAGGACACACAGCGTGCCGGCCCTACCGAGTAATTGCATGAGGCTCCCCACCGACAAAATTGACAATGTACCGCAGTTCAAGGCGCCGACTCCAGCGCCCGCCCCTTCGCGTCCCACTCGGCGAAGAACCGGAACACGTTCTCATCGGGAGGCTGTGGGGCGAACGTCTCGAGCCAGCGAACCGGCTGATCGGAGACGTTGGTAAACGCGTGCACACAGCCGACGCTGGTCCAGATGACATCGCCCGGCTTGGCCACGTACACCTGGCCGTCGAGGGTCGCCTGCACCTCGCCGCTCAGGATGAAATACGCCTCTTCGAACGTGTGGTCGTGTAAACCGATACCGACGCCAGGCTGGTACTCGATGAGCAGCAGGCGATGATGCCGCGCACCGAACGCCTCATCGATCAGCCATTGCAGAAACACCCCGGGCAGCGCCGTCAACCCGGCGCGCGCCTGACCGGGCGGCGGAATCTGCGAGACGTCAAAATGGCCGACGAACGGCCGGGCCGTCCCGTCGCCCACCGCCGACCCCGCGTCCGGCAGCGCTCGTCCCCGGGCGAAGAAGGTGTCGCGTTCCGCGCCAGCCGGCTTGGGATGCGGTGTCGTCAATTGCAGCCATCGCACCCCCGTCTGGCCGACCGCGCGCCACCCGTGCAGCACGCCGACCTTGGCAACCCCGTAGTCGCCGGGACGGAGGTGAAACACCTCGGTGTCGAGCGCCAGGATCGCCTCGCCTTCAAGCACATAAAACCCTTCCTCGAAGGCGTGCATGTGCATGTCGATCTGGCCGCCTGGCGCGAGCGCATTCAGGGTCAGATGGGTATGCACGCTGCCGGCCGTGCTGTCGACAAGCACCGACTGCCGATAGCCGCGACTGCGGCCCTGATAGAGGCCGGGCTCCGACGCGGTCGACGCGCCGCTGCGACCAAAGAAATGCATGTGGCTGATCCCCTAAGCGGCAAGCAACAGCTAGGGCTGCTCGATGTTCGTCACGTGATCACGATCGGGCGCGGTGATACAAAAACCCACACACAAGTACGGCAGCTCCGGATGGGGATTGTGGCCGCGATGAAATTTCGCAATCGGCTCCGAGTAGACGTCGCCGGCCGCCGCCTTCACCACCAATCCGGCTTCGTGGAACTGTGCCTGGAAGATGCCTTGCAACGCGACGAAAAACGTCGCGCCATTGTGACAATGCCAGCCGGTATATCCGCCCGGCGCAATCTCGGCGTTATAGATCTGGACTTTGACTTCGGCATCCTTGGGGAGCGACGCGTACAACTGATCGAACAACACATTGCGATGGAGGTGCTGGCCCGGCTTCAGGAACCCGCTGAGCTGAAGTCGAAGTTCCTTGTACTCATCCGCGTTGAAGAACGACTGCATCGGTTCACCCCGCTGAAACGATTCGTCGCGAACCGCGGCCGCGCCGCGATCGGGGCCGTCGCGACGTCACCGTACCGGCCACCGCCGATTCTGACTGCAGGCGCGCGAGCTCCCGCGTAAACGTGTCGACCATGCGCACCGACGCCGCAGCCATGTGGGCGGCGGCGCGCTCCCCGGCCAGCGCAACATCCCTCGCCGCAATGGCGTCGACGATGGCCGCGTGCTCGTCCCAGGCGGTTTGCGGATAGCCGGTCAACTTCAGCGTCGCCGCCATCACCCGCCGGGTGTGGATCCAGTGGCCGTTCATTACGTCGCTGAGAATGCGGTTGTTGAGCAACTCGTACAACCGCATGTGGAACCGCAAATCGAGATCCATCAGACGGACGACGTCGCCCGTCGCCGCCGCGGCCAGGCCGAGCCTGACGATCTCGCGCACCGACGCGAGATCGGTGTCCGGACGGCTCGCCAGCGTCTCGGCCACCAGGCGTTCGATCGCGCCGCGGAACTCGTAGAGGTTCTTGATCATGGGCACGTCCAATGGCGCCACGATCGCCCCGCGCCACCGGCCGCTCTGGATCAACCCCTCGCGCTCGAGGATCACCAGCGCCTGGCGCACCGGCCCCCGCGAGACGTTCAGCCGATCCGCAAGATCCTCCTGGCGCATGCGGGCTCCGGGCGGGAAATCCCCGGAAACGATCCCCAGGCGCAGTTGCTTGGCCACGGTTTCAGCCATCGCCGGTTCGCGCTGGACCTGCCGAATTCTGGGAATGCGCGCGCGTGGCGTGGGCTGCTTCGGCACGGACTGTTCTTGGTGATTGGATCCATTATACGACCACGACGCGCAGCCGGCGCTGGCGACGAACCTTGGTGTTCAGGCGCCGTGGCGTGAGTCGCGGGTGGCCCGGAACGCCATGGACGAGCCGTTCAGGACGACACCGGAAGATCGCAATCGCGACAGCCTATCGAATCGCCACCGGTCGTACGGGCGATCCCGTCGCGCCACGAATCCGTTCCGTCAGGTTCAGGTACAGGAACTCGTACACCCGATCGCGGGCCAGCTCGCGGAGGTCCATGTTCTCGAGCATGAAGACCCCGCCGAACAGCAACTCGTGGTGCACGTTGCCCTGCTCCGGACGCGTTGGCGGCTGGATTGTCACGCAGCAGCTGTCGGCGCCGACCATTGACAACTTCTTGTCGACCGCCCACCGCGCCACCTCGACGCCGATGCCCGGCGAGCCCTGATTCTCCCCGACGAAGAAACGCGCGTCGTTGTACTTCGCCGGGTTGTTCCAGTAGACCGCCCAGCCGTAGTTGAAGAGCACCGCGTCGCCCGGCTCGAAACTGTCCTCGCGCACACCCTGCCTGGCCAACGCGCCGCGCACGTCAGCGAGCGTCACTTCGTAGCGGCTGTCGAGCACGGGAACGCCCTTGTAGCCGGCGATGTCGATGAGCACGCCACGCGTAATGATCGGTTTCGTGTGCTCGACACCGAGGTTTTCCAGACCGCCGACGCCGCGGTTCTTCCCCGTCAGATCCTGTTGCGTGAATCCGTTGTAGTAAACGTTCTGGAGCGAGCCATCGGCCATCTTCACGGTTTTCCCCTGATGTCCGAGCGCGTCGAACTGCGTTCCCATCTGGCCGATGAAGCCGCTGAAGTAGTCCTGCTGCGCGACGCCAGCGCCCGCCGTGAGCGGATCGGCCGCAACGATGGCCGTCAGGAAATAGGGACGATAGCCGTATTGCGGCATTTCCGCCTCGTAGAGCCGCCCGAGCTCGTAGGCCTGGCCGGTCTTCGGAATCCGCAGCGACTTGAGAATCTTCTCGGCGGTAATGTAGTTGCTGTTGCCAGCCTGGTCCGTGGGTCCATGCGCCGAGGGCCACCATGGACCCTGTGCACGTGTCTGGGCCAACAGCCCGCCACCCGTCGCCGCCACAACGGCCACCAGGGCGAACACAACAAATCTGGCGAGCGTTCCTTTTGTCATCACCAACCTCTCTCTCTGCGTCTCTCTGCGAATCACGGCAGGCCACACCGAACCTTCGTGCTCGACGCCCGGCTGGCGCCGACACGTACTCGGCTACGTATACTGGGCGCGAGGACGCCCCGCACCGAAGGCATCCTCGCCAGGCGGATTTACTTGCGGCGCGCGAGATTGACTTCCGTGCACACGGATATCACGTCGACAAATTTCTGATAGTCCGCTTCGCCGACCACGAATGGATTCGGGCCGCGCGGCGGACGCGCGCGCAGGCGATCGAGCTTGGCCTGGATCGGATCCATCAACGGATGGTTCTGCAACTCGACATCCACCTTCGCCTGTTTCGTCGCTGCCTTGAAGTGCGCGAGCGACTGCAGGTAGGTCTGCAGCCCCTCATCCGGAATCCGCTCGGGCAGCAGGATGGTGCCGGCATACATCGCGGCCATGTGCGTCCGGCCGTTGTCCTTGACCGGAAAGATGTAACCCATTGAGCCCGGCGTGTGCCCGGGAGTCGCCACCGGCGTGACCGTGAAGTCGCCCAGGACAATCGGCCGCCCTTCAGCCACGATCTGGTCGCGCTTCGGCAGGACCGGCGGCGGACCGCCGCCCTGGCGACCGGGCGGCGCCGGACGTTCCATCACATCCCAGTCGACGGCGGCGATGTAGACCTTCGATCCGAAATGTTCCTGCATGTACGGCGCCCCGCCAAAGTGGTCGGCGTGACCGTGACCGATCACGATCGTCTTGACGTCGGCCGGATTCAATCCGAGCGCCCGAAAGCCTGGCAGGAGGATCGATTCGACCTGATTGGCCCCGAGCGCGTCGAACATCAGCAACCCGGCGGACGTCTGCACCACGTAAACGGTGGTCCCCGTCGTGCCGATCGCATAAACGTTATCGAAAATCTTCGTCGGGGTGATGACCGGATCCATCGGGCTGTTGGCGCGCGGCGCCTCGCAGAAGAAGCGTGCTTCCTCGGCCCACCTGGGACCGCCCGCTTGTTTCGCTTTCTGAATCAGCGCGAGCACCTCCGGCGAATCCGGCTTGGGAGAGGCTGGCGGCGGCGCACCTTGCGGATACGCGAGTGCGGCACAAGCAAGGAAGGAGAACAGGAAACAGCCGAGCGTCTTCATGAACATCGCCTCCGCAAGAGGGGCCGACCCCGACGTGGCGAGTATGGCATACGACGACGGGACCAGGCCCGGGCCTGGTTCCGTCGTCGATCGTCGGGTCTAGAACGTGTACTTCACCGCGAACTGCCAGATGCGGGGTGTCGCGAACACTCCCGCCGCGCCCGCGAGCGCGGGGGTTGTAATCCGCCCGAAGGTCGCCAGGTTGTTGAGCGTCGACGCCGGGTTGCCACGGTTGAAGTGGTTGGTGAGATTGATCCCTTCCGCGCGCAGCTCGAGGCGATGTCCGTCGCTCAGGTTGAACCCGCGCACGAACGACTGGTCCCATTGCCAGAATCCCGGCCCAAGCAGGTAGTTGAACGGCAAATCGCCGAAGGTACCGGGTGCCGGCTGGCTGAACGCCGCGGGGTTGAAGTAGCCGGTCAGCGCATTCTTGTCCCCGTACGGATCCACACCGGGCACGAGGTTCGGCCGCTGCGTCGCCGCGTTGCCAAAGAAGCCGTTGCGCGCGTTGTCCAAGCCGGTCGTGACATTGACCGGGGCACCGCTGCGGATCTGGATGACGCTGGATGTCGTCCAGTTCGACGCGAGCATCCCGAGTACGCCGTCGAAATCGGGCGTGCGGAACACCGACGTCAGGTTGAAGAGATGTCGCCGATCCGAGTTGCACAGCCCCTCGTCCAGATCGAGATCGTCCGGCCCGTTGTTCTGATACGGCTGGTGGACATTGTTCTGGCCAGGATTGAGCACCCCTTGAATCGGCGCGATGCCTTCACACTTCGACAGCGTGTAGTTCATGTTGAGGTTCAGGTAGCGACCGAGATCGACACGGGTATTGAGGAGCATCCCGTGGTAGTCCTGGAACCCTTTGTCGGAGTATTGCGTGATGTAGCCGAGGGCAACCGAGCGGTTGGCCAGGTTCAACACGCGACGCTGATTGACGTTGTTGGCGGCCGTGCACTCCGGATAGAACCGCTCGGCGCCGATCGTCGCGTCATACAGCGTGCAGGGCCCGAACCCGAGATTGAGCGCGGGATTCTGCTCCTCCGCGGTCAGCTGGTTGACGATCTTGGTCCCGATGTAGGTGGCCGACGCAAACAGCCGCGAATTGAACTGGTGCTGTAGCCCGGCGTTCCATGAATACTGGACCGTCGGCTTCAGATCCGCCGGCAGCGGCAAGTAGGAGCTGTAGGCGGGGAACACGGGATTCGCCGCGTTGTAGGTGTACGGGAACGGGTTGCCGCCCGGATAATTCGCCCATGGGTTGTCGAAGCTCGAACCCGAGGGGAGTAGCACCGTCAGCCGGAACGGCGACACCGATGCCGTGTTCAAGTGCACCTGGTGACTGATGTAATCGTGGCCGAGCCCGGCGCCCACCCGGACCGCGGTCCGCCCGTCACCCCGCACATCCCACGCGAAGCCGACGCGGGGATCCCACATATTCAGGTGCCGCTTCACGCCCGACGTCCCTTCAAATCCCGGGTCGCCGGTGTAGCTGAACCCGGGAGGCGCGTTCTTTATTACCGTGCTGCGGATCCCTTTGTTGAAGGCGTCGAGGCTGAAGTTGTACGCGTCAGCATCAACGAAGCTCATTGGCATGAACGGATTCCAGACCGCGCCATAAGTCAACGTCACACGACTGACCTTCCAGGTGTCCTGGACATAGGCACTGGCCAGCGGCTGGGTCACGTTCACACCATTGGGATTCGCCTGACGGTGCGATCCGAGGCGTCCGAGCATGAAGTCGGCCACGCCGTTGCCGGTGAACGCGCCGGTAAATGTGTAGAGCCCGGTCGCGAAGGCGTTGGCCACTTCCGTCGACTTCGTCCACAGGTAGTGGCCGCCGAAGGCCAACTGATGCGCACCCCGCAGCAGCGTCAGATCGTTGCTCACGCCGGAGCTTTGAATCTTCGCGGAGAGGTTCGCCCCGACACCGGCACCGGTGGCAAAGCCGCCTCCGGCGACGGCCACACGCATGGCACCGGGGACGGTGCTGAACGCATTGACGCCGATATCGGCGGGGCCGGCAAACTGCGCCCCCGGCTTGTTGACAGAAATATCGTTGGCGAGCACGCGGAGGCTATTGACCACCGACGGGCTCAATACCCAGGTGTGCCCGACGGTGATGTTAATCGCGCGATCGTCGACGCCGGGGTTGATCGTTGCCAGGGCGTTCCCGCCGGACAGATCGAATGGCACCTGGGCGTCATCGGTCGTCAGCATGAAGCGACCCATCACGGAGTGCCGCGCATTGGCCTGGAAGTCGATGCGCACCGGCACCTGCGACTCGTTCTGGTGCACCGGCGAGCCATAGAACACCTTGCCGCACGCGTCGACCGGCGTCGGCAGGCGGCGCGCGAGATTGAGTGCCGCTGGGCTGAACAGTGCCGGATCGATGCGATTGTTGACGAACGGCGCGGCCAGAGTGAGCTGTCGGCCGTTGTTGCACGTCGGCGAGGCGAATGCCGTGAAATCACCGGCCAGCATCGCCGCAGTCGGCACGAACGTCTGCTGATCGAGCGGAGTCCGCCGCGTCGTCGTCGTTTGCAGACCAGCAAAGAAGAACAGCTTGTCGCGGACAATCGGGCCGCCGATGGTGCCGCCGAACTGATTCCGCTTCAGCCCGTCCTTCTGGCCTGAGAGAAAATCTGGCGCGTTGAAGCGGCTGTCGCGCAGGAACTCGAAGCCGCCGCCATGAAAGGCGTTGGTGCCGGCCTTGGTCACAGCGTTCACCGCGGCGCCCGATCGAATCGAGCCGCCGGCTTCCTGCGTGCCCGTCGTCAACCGGAACTCCTGCAGGGCGTCGGGGAATGGCAGGTGCAATCCGGTGCCGTCGAAGGCATTCAAATGCGGGGCGCCGTCAAGCGAGTACGAGACGCCGCCGCCGCTGCTGCCGGCGACCGAGATGTTCACGCCGGTGTTCATCGACCAGGCCGGCGAGCTGCTCGTCTGTACGGCCAGACCGGACAGCATGATGAGCTGCGTCACCTGCCGCGCATTCAACGGCAGTTCGACGATGCGCTCGCTTTCGACGACCGTGCCGACGCCAACCGTCCGCGTGTCGACCATTTGCGCGGTGGCCGTCACCTGAATTTCCTCGGCGACCGTACCAAGCCCCAGCGTCGGATTGATGACCGGGTTGCTGTTGACCTGCAGCACGACGCCGGTCTGCGCGAACGTCCGGAAGCCCTGCAGCGTCGCCTCGATCCGATACGGACCGAGCGGCAGGCTGGGCAACGTGTAGGAGCCAGTCTCGTTCGAGACCGTGGTGCGTACGAGACCGGTGTCGGTCTGCGTGGCGGTAATGGTCACGCCGGGCAACACCGCGCCGCTCTCATCGCGAACGGTGCCGCTGATGCCGGCGGTCGCCTGCGCCCACAACGGCGCACCGGCGAAGACGAGTGCAAGAATGCCGAGTAACACGCCGCGTATTAGATCGCGCATTTCTGTCGTGCCTCCAAAAGCGTCGGGGTTAGCTTCCTATGTCGTTCATTCAGCGGGGCGAGGCGCCGGCGCTTTGAGGGGCGGGCGGACGACCGCCTCCGTCGTCCGCCCGTCGTCCACGTCCGCTTAGAACGTGTATTTCACCGCGAACTGCCAGATGCGGGGCGTCGCGCCGGTCGCCTGCGTGGTGATGCGCCCGAAGGTCGCCGGATTGTTCATCGCCGCAGCGGGGTTGCCGCGGTTGAAGTGGTTGACCAGATTGATCCCTTCCGCCCGCAGTTCCACTCGATTCCCGCCGCCAAAGGCGAAGCCGCGCACGAACGACTGGTCCCACTGCCAGAAACCCGGACCGCGCAGCAGGTTGAACGACGCGTCGCCGAACGTGCCGGCGGCCGGCAGGCTGAACGCCGCGATGTTGTAGTAGCCGCTCAGCGCGTCCTTGTCCCCGTACGGATCCACTCCCGCCACGACGTTCGGCCGCTGCGACGACGCCTGCGCAGTAAACCCGTTGAGCGCGTTGTCAAGGCCGGTCGTGACGTTGACTGGAGCCCCGCTGCGGATCTGGATGACGCTGGATGCGGTCCAGTCCGAGACGAGCAGCCCGAGCACCCCGTTGAAGTCCGGGGTGCGGAACACCGACGTGAGATTGAAGAGGTGCCGCCGGTCCGAGGCGCACGGTCCCTCGTCCAGAGCGATATCACTCGTCCCGTTGTTCTGGTACGGCTGGTGAATGTAGTTCTGGCCCGGGTTGAGCGTCGAGCCCAGCGCCGCGATACCTTCGCAGTTCGACAACGTGTAGTTCGCGTTGAGGTTCAGGTAGCGACCGAAATCGACACGGGTATTGAGAAGCATCCCGCGGTAGTCCTGATACCCCTTGTCGGAGTATTGCGTGACATAGCCGAGCGCAACCGAACGGTTGGCCAGGTTCAGCACACGCCGCTGATTGACGTTGTTGGCGACCGTGCAGACCGGGTACGACCGCTCGGTACCGATGGTCGCGTCATAGAGCGAGCAGGGCCCGAACCCGAGATTGAGCGCGGGATTCTGCTCTTCCGCCGTCATCTGATTCACGATTTTCGTCCCGATGTAGGTGGCCGACGCAAACAGCCGCCGCGTGAGTTGGCGCTGCAGGCTGGCGTTCCACGAATACTGGACGGTCGGCTTCAGATCCGCCGGCAACGGCAAGTACGCGGCATATGCAGGGAACACCGGATTCGCCGCGTTGTACGTGTATGGGAACGGGTTACCGCCTGGATAGTTGGCCCAGGGGTTGTCCAAGCTCGATCCCGAAGGGAGTTGGACCGTCAGCCGGAACGGTGACACTGACGACGTGTTCAGGTGGATCTGCTGATTGATGTAATCGTGCCCCATCCCGAATCCCGCGCGGACCGCGGTGCGCCCGTCGCCCGTCACGTCCCATGCGACGCCGGCACGGGGATCCCACGCGTTCAGGTGCCGCTTCACGCCCGACGTACCCTCAAATCCCGGGTCGCCGGTATAGCTGAACCCGGGAGGCGCGTTCTTCATCACCGAGCTCCGGATCCCTTTGTTGAAGGCATCGAGGCTGAAGTTGTACGCGTCCGACTCAACAAAGCTCATCGGCAGGAACGGGTTCCACACGGCGCCGTAGGTCAAGGTCACTCGATTGAGCTTCCACGTGTCCTGGGCGTAGGCGCTGGGCATCGGCTGGGTGACGTTCACCGGATTCGGATTCCCCTGTCGATGGACGCCGACGCGTCCGGCGATGAAATCGGCCATCGGGTTGCCGGTGAACGCTCCGGTGAAGGTGTAGGCGCCCGTCGACCAGGCGTTGGCCACTTCGTCCGATGTCGTCCATAGGTAATGGCCGCCGAAGGCGAACTGGTGCGCGCCCTTAAGCATAGTCAGGTCGTTGCTCACCCCCGCGCTCTTCGCTTGCAACGTGACATTCGCGCCAAAGCCGGCGCCGACCGTAAATGCGCCGCCCCCGACCGTCACCCGTGTCGCACCCGGAACATAGCTATAGGCGTTGATGCCGACGTCAGCCGGACCAACAAACTTCGCTCCCAGCTTGTTGGCATTGATGTCGTTGGCGAGTACGCGGAAATTGTTGACCATCGCCGGGCTGATCACCCAGGTGTGTCCGACCGTGACATTGATCGCCCGGTCGTCGACGCCGGGATTGGCCGTGGCCAGCGCGTTGCCGCCGGACAAGTCGAACGGCACGTCGACGTTGTCGGTCGTCAGCATGAAACGGCCCATGATCGAGTGCCGCGCATTCGGCTGGAAATCGATGCGCACCGGCACCTGCGACTCGTTCTGGTGCACGGGGGAGCCCCAGAACACCTTGCCGCATGCGTCGATCGGCGTCGGCAGCTTGCGCGCAACATTGAGCGCCGCCGGGCTGATCAGGCTCGGATCGATCCGGTTGTTGACGAACGGCGCGCCCAGGTTGATCTGTCGGCCGTTATTGCACGCCGGCGATGTGAAGGTTGTGAAATCGCCGGCCAGCATCGCCGCGGTCGGGACAAACGTCTGCTGATCGAGCGGATTCTGCCGCGTCGTGGTCATCTGCAGGGCGGCGAAGAAAAACAGCTTGTCACGCGTGATGGGGCCACCGATGGTGCCGCCGAACTGATTCCGCTTCAGGCCGTCCTTCTTGCCGGAGAAGAAATCGGGCGCGTTGAAGCGGCTGTCGCGCAGGAACTCGAAGCCGCTGCCGTGCACGGTGTTCGTGCCCGACTTGGTCACGGCATTCACCGCCGCGCCGGCCCGGATGGTGCCGCCCGCTTCCTGCGCGCCCGTCGTCAACCGGAATTCCTGCAGAGCGTCGGGGAATGGCAGGTGCAATCCGGTGCCGTCGAAGGCATTCAAATGCGGGGCGCCGTCAAGCGAGTACGAGACGCCGCCGCCGCTGCTGCCGGCGACCGAGATGTTCACGCCGGTGTTCATCGACCAGGCCGGCGAGCTGCTCGTCTGTACGGCCAGACCGGACAGCATGATGAGCTGCGTCACCTGCCGCGCATTCAACGGCAGTTCGACGATGCGCTCGCTTTCGACGACCGTGCCGACGCCAACCGTCCGCGTGTCGACCATTTGCGCGGTGGCCGTCACCTGAATTTCCTCGGCGACCGTACCAAGCCCCAGCGTCGGATTGATGACCGGGTTGCTGTTGACCTGCAGCACGACGCCGGTCTGCGCGAACGTCCGGAAGCCCTGCAGCGTCGCCTCGATCCGATACGGACCGAGCGGCAGGCTGGGCAACGTGTAGGAGCCAGTCTCGTTCGAGACCGTGGTGCGTACGAGACCGGTGTCGGTCTGCGTGGCGGTAATGGTCACGCCGGGCAACACCGCGCCGCTCTCATCGCGAACGGTGCCGCTGATGCCGGCGGTCGCCTGCGCCCACAACGGCGCACCGGCGAGAACGAGTGCAAGAATGCCGAATAACACACCACGTATCAGATCGCGCATTTCTATCCGTGCCTCCATAGTCATCGTCGTTTCAAACTTCAACGGCGCGGCGCATCAGGCGCCGGCGTGCCTTGAGGTGCCGGGGGGCCGCCACCTCGTCGTCCACCCGCAGGCGGCGCCGCCGGCGGTCCGCCACCTCGCCCGTCCGGCGGCGGCTGCGGTGCCGCTGCGGGCGCTGCCGCCGGCGGTCCCCCGCCACGAGGACCACCGCAATTGCGCAGGCACCGTTCGGGTCTCACATAGACCGCCTTGAGCTTCTTTCGGTACTCGGGGTACATCGTTTCGGCGCCGCCAAGTGCGGCCTCGCGCGGAATGCCGTACGCCTTCAGCAGGTCGTCGGTCGACGGATTCGTCCCCGGCAAGTAGTGCGCGACGACGTCAGCCGAGGTTCCTTCATAACCGGCGACACACCGCGGCCCGACGGGAAGCGTGGTATTCGCCTTATCGAGCTGAAAATTCTTGGAGTACGCCTGCGCTTCCGACAGATACAGGGGATCGTCAATGAAGGAAACCACCGTCAGCACGTCGTCGTGACGGATGTAATGCGTGGTGTACGTCGCCCGATCGCTGTGTTGAGAGCCGTTGCGGCGGATGATGCCCGCCTTCACGTGGGTGGTATACGTCGTCAGCGTGTCGCCGTTCCATTCCCCCGTCTCGAAGCCGCCGCGCGTGTGCGGCGCATTCGCCGACGGCCGCGGCCGGCCGTCCATCCAGATAACCGTTTCCGCGCGGTCTTCCCACGCGCCAAAATGCCATCCCAGCGTCGTCCCCGTAATCGGATCGGTTTCGTTCCAGATCTTCATGCCGAAGGGACCGATCAGGAGATAGTACGGCGGCCACAACGCGCATTGCCGCTCGATGGTCGAAAAACGCGACAGCGACGTGCTCAGCGCCATCTTGCGTCCCTCGTCATTCAGCGCCAGACCCGCGTAATCGACGAGAAACGGGCCGGCTTGCCGCTCCAATCCGTCCTCGTGGTTGATGGCCACCCACGAACCCGACAGATCCGACTGGGCCGACGCCGTTCCGCCCCCGAAGACACTGATCAGGCCGACCACGATAGCGGCAGCGATACGAACGCGAATGTATGTCATGGCCATCACCACGTTGACGAACACGGAGTTGGATCCCACCCAGTGGCATCCGCCTGCTTCTTGAACTGACTGCTGACTACAAACGGCTGATTCAGGTAGCGGGGGTCATCGACAATGGCCGTGACGATCAGCCACGGCGTGCCGTTGCGTTCCCGGACAATGTCGAAGTACTCCGTCAACACGGCGTTCTCGCTGTAGGGAACACCGTTCTTCCGCAGGTACCCGGAACGCAGGCCGGTGGTCACCACTTTCAGCGTGCCGTTGCGCGGAGGGGCGGCCGCGCCGCCGGGAGCGGGCGGGCCGCCGGGGCCGCCCCGTCCACGCGGCACCTCCCACGAGGCGCGGGACGTCCCTTGCCAGGACGGCTCGGCAGCCGGCGCCGCGGCGTCACCAAAACGGAAGGTGCGTGTCTGCATCCCCGCGTCGGTGTCCACTTGCAGCGTCGCATCGTCGACCCAGGTGATGTGCACCCGTCCGGGGACGCGCATGATCGCGGGCGCGCCATAGGACCGACACTGGTTGCCGGCCCGCTCATCGGCTTCCGGATCCCAGGCGTTGGCGACACGCACCGCTTCTTGATTGAGGGGGACGCTCTGAAAATCGCCTTTCGCCGGCGTCACCATGCGATACCGCCAGTCCTCGGTCACGATCGACACCCAATAGCCGGTGACATCGATGGGCGCGGCGGCGCGCGGCGCCGCCGGGGGCGCGCCACGCTGGGCCGCGACAGGCGCGGCAAGAACACCGACGGCAATCAGGGCGCCAAGGCCCGACTTCCAACCACGAACATTCATGCTGGTGTGCTCCAACTAGCGCCGTTGTGGCGCGCCAGCGGCGAGGCTCCTGAACACCGCTTCAACAAACATGTCGGTCGTCCAGGCGCCCGTATCGCTCCCGTACCGCGCACGAAAGCCTTCGGTGGGATTGGCGGCCTTTACGTCCGCGAGCGACTTGCCCTGCATCCGCAAGGACTCGACGCGGTCGCGCACAATCGTGACGACGTCTCGGTACTCGGCGACGTCAGTTTGATCTAGAAGGCGCCCGTGGCCGGGCACGACGACCGTCCCGGCTTCACGCGAGATGATCGGCACGGACGGGATGGCGAGATCGACGATGCGGTTGAGCGCCGCGATTTCGCCGTTGATGCTCCCGCCGCGGGCAATATCGATGACGGGAAACCGTCGAAAATCGATGATATCGCCCGTCACCACCACGTCCGACCGGCGGAAAAAGACGATGCTGTCGCCATCGGTTCGTGCGGCCGGCTGGTGCAGCACCTCGATCCCTTCGTCGTTGAGGTACATGTACTTTCGCGGCTGGGCAAACGTCTCCGTCGGCCAGGCGCTGGTGGCGTAGGCGGCCGTGGCGCCGGTTGGCGCGCTCATCCGCAGCAGTACGCCCTCCGCGGCGAGAATGGCCGCCGCCCCGTCGTTAGTCATGCCGCTGCCCAACCCGGCGCCGGCATTGAGGAGACTGCGGCCCGCCTTGGACACCTGTTCGTTTCCGCCGATATGATCGGGATCGACACTGGTGTTGATGACGTAGCGAATGGGACGAGTCGCCGTCAACTTCTTGAGCTCGGTGACCAGGCGGTCGGCATGAGCAGCATCGCCGGCGTCGACGACGACCGCGCCGTCGCGGCCAACTTGGACAGAGACGTGGGCACCGGCGCCGGTCAGCACATAGAAATTCGGCCGGACTTGAAAGAGCTCGATGCCGTCGCCGAGCACCTGTGAATCGAGTTGCTGGGCGAGCGTGATGGTGGCCCGATGACCGAGCACATATGTGGCCGCGAGCGCGCAGAGAAGTGCGGATATATTACGGGTTGCCCGAATGATCATTACTGACGCCTTTTTGATTGGCTTACTGGATCCAGTAAGCCACGAAGACGGACAGATTGTGGAGCCACACCAGCACCCCGTCAACCCGAAACACGCGGGGCGAGCGTGCAAAGCGTTGCCAGCGCGCCTCGCCCTGCCAGACCTCCGCCGATCCTCCGCGACTTGTGGCAAAATCCTCCCTTTCTGCTCTGAACATGGCCAACACGACTGACCGGAATACTGGTCATGTGACGTTTGGGACGTGCGTCGTCGATTTCGCGGCGCGGCGACTCGCACGTGACGGTCGTGATGTGCACCTGACGCCCAAGGCGTTCGAGCTTCTCAAGATTCTGATCGAGCACGCGCCAAAGGCGCTCACGAAGGCCGAGCTGCTCGAATTGCTCTGGCCAAACACGTTTGTCTCGGACGATGCCCTGGCTCGCTTGGTGTCGGATGTTCGCGTCACCATCGGCGACAACGCCCGACAGCCGACTGTGATCCGGACCATCCATGGGTTCGGCTACGCGTTTGCGGCCGAAGTCATGACCGGCGCGCAGCAATTGCGACGCACACCTTGCAAACTGACCTGGGCCGGTCACGAATTTCTGCTCGACGAAGGCGAAAACATTATCGGCCGCGATCCAGACGTCGCCGTGCCGATTAATGCGTCGGTCGTGTCGCGACGGCATGCGTGCGTCAAAGTCGTTGACGGACGCGCTCAGGTCGAAGACCTCAACAGCAAGAACGGAACGTTCGTCGGCCGCGAACGGATCGGCGCACCGCGACCGCTGGCCGACGGCGACGTCATCACCGTCGGCGACCACGAACTGCTGTTCCGGATCGTGGTCGACGAAATGCCCACCGTTACGAAGCACGCATGACCACGCTGAGCGCGGGCACCCACGTCGGCCCCTATGAAGTGCTGGAGCTGCTAGGGAGCGGCGGGATGGGCGAGGTCTATCGCGCCCGCGACACGCGCCTCGATCGCGAGGTGGCCCTGAAGGTGCTCTGCCCGGGGGTAGGTGCCGACGCCGCGCGTACGGAACGGTTGATTCACGAAGCCCGCCTCGTCTCGACGCTCCATCATCCGCACATTCGCGCCGTCCACGACACCGCCGAATACAACGGCGTGGCGGTCATCGTGATGGAGTATCTCGACGGCGAGACCCTCGACCACAAGCTGGCGCGCAAACTCCCGCCGCTGGCCACGGCGCTGACCTGGGCCTATCAACTGGCCAGCGCGCTCGACGCCGCGCACAGTCACGGCATCGTCCATCACGACGTCAAACCGGCGAACGTCATGATCACCGGGCCCGGCGCGATGCTGCTCGATTTCGGCATCGCGACGCTGCATACCGCCGAAGCCACCCGCCGCGAACGGGTCGACGCGAGCACCGTCACCGACAGCGGCGGTGTTCCCGGCACGACCGCGTACATGGCACCCGAGCAACTCGACGGTTCCATCGCGGACCCACGCTCGGACATCTTTGCCCTCGGCATCGTGATCTACGAAATGCTCGTGGGACGGAAACCGTTCGAGGGCGGCACACGGGCGCGCATGATCGCCGCGATCCTCGAGCATGAGCCGGCGCCACTGACGGCGAGCGACACCATTCCCGCGGCGGTCGCGCGCACGGTGATGAAGTGCCTGGCGAAAGATCCGGCCGATCGATGGCAGTCGGCGCGCGATCTGGCCAGCGAGCTCGAGTGGCTCGCCCACGCCGGCGCGACGCCCCGCTCCCCCGAACCTGTCCAGCGGCGCGCGCGGCTGGCATGGACACTGGTCGCGGCCCTCGGCGCGATCGTCATCGCCGTCGCCGTCTACGCCACCTCCCGCTCGCCGCAGGCGGTGACACTGCAGGCACCGGTGCGCTTTATCGCCGCGGCGCCGCCAAACTCCGTCATCACCGTCGCCGCCGGCGCCTTTTCGATTGCTCCTGATGGCCGAAATCTCGCCTTCACGGCCTCGGCCGGAGGCGGACCCCGGTTGCTCTGGATTCGCTCGCTCGATTCCTTCGAAGCGCACCCGTTGAGCGGCACCGACGACGCGGCATTTCCCTTCTGGTCGCCCGACAGTCGCACCGTCGCGTTTTTTGCCAACGATGAACTGAAGACCATCGACATCGACGGCAGTCCGCTTCAGCTCGTCGCCAAGATTCCGCCGGCGCAGTGGGGTTCGTGGGGCAAGAACGGCGATCTGCTCTTCACCACTGGCGGGATGGGACTGTATCGGGTGCGCGCGTCCGGCGGGACGCCCAAGCAGATTTTTGCCGGCAGCGGCACCGGGATTCGCATGGGCGGCCCCGAGTTTCTCCCTGACGGGGAACACTTTCTGCTCGGAGTCCGAGAACCGGAGAAGCCGCAGGATCAGGTCAGCATCTACGTCGGCTCGTTCCAAAAGCCACTGGAGCAGCTCGTGGTTCGCGCCGACTCGCAGGCCATCTACACCGCGCCCGGCTACATCCTGTATATGCGCGCCGGAAGCCTGATCGCGCATCCCTTCGATGCCGAGCGTCGACAGGTCACGGGCGAACCGATCTCGGTCCCTGAACCGGCCGCGTTCGTGCGCGCGCAGCGACGGGCCTCTTTTTCCGTCTCGCAGAACAACGTCCTTGCCTATCGGCAAGGAGTGACGACGACTCAACTGACATGGTTCGATCGATCGGGGCGCCGGCTCGGCACCGTCGGCGCGCCGGGACGATATGTCAATCCCGCCATCGCCCCGGGGTCCAACCGCATTGCCATCACCCGCCTGGCGCCCTCGCTGACTGAATCGGACATCTGGCTCTTCGAGCCGCGCGGCGAGCGCCAGCTCACCTCTGGCCACGGCATTGACGACTACGCGGTCTGGTCTCCCGACGGCCAACGAATCGTGTACTCCTCCGATGAACACGGCTTTCTGGATCTGTACGTCAAGGACACCAACGCCTCGGCTGAAGAATCGGGCAGCCTTGTCCTCAAGAACAATCGTCAGAAACAGGCGATGGACTGGTCACCGGACGGGAGCCTCTTGGTGTTCCTCGACTCGGAGGGGGGGACCAACCCCCGGCTGCCGCTGCTCGTTCCGATGCACACGCCGCGCACGGACGCCGAAGACCTCATCCTGGCCACCAATCCCGCTGCCTCGGTACACAGTGAGGACCAGGTGCAGGTGTCGCCCGACGGCCGCTGGATGGCGTATGTCTCGGACATCAGCGGTTCCGCCCAGGTCTACGTGCGGCGGTTTCCGGATGGCCAGCGCCGCTGGCAAGTATCGACGGATGGGGGCTTCGAGCCGAAGTGGCGTGGCGACGGTCGAGAGATTCTCTACATCGCGTCCGACCAGCAGATGATGTCGGTCGGGGTGACGGCGAACGCCGACACCTTCGTCGCGTCCCGGCCGACGCCGCTCTTCAGAACCACCGTTCTCGGCGCGCCGTTTCAAAACGGCTTCGTCCGGAACGAGTACGCCGTGACCCGCGACGGCCAACAGTTCCTGATCAACGAGCCGGTGCAGGGCGCGGCGGCTTACGCCATCCGCGTGGTGGTGAACTGGCGCAGCCTGCTGCAACCCGCAGCCCGTTGAGCAGGCGCGGCTATTGCGCCTCCCTGGGCGGATCGATTTGACACGGGGTCGGATTCCACTTGGATCCGTCCGGCTCCTTCCGCAACGACGTGCTGGTGACGAATGGCAACTCCAGATATCTCGGATCCTCGACGACCGTAATGACATTCAGCCACTCGACGTCACCGTCGACGTGGCGGTTGAAGTACTCGGTGACGACGGCGTTTTCGCTGTACGGAACACCATTCTTCCGCAGGTATCCAGCACGCAAATTGGTGGTCACGACCTTGAGATTGCCACCGACAAATGACGCCGGGGGTGTCAGATTGAAGGCACCGAGGCCGCCATTCGCCTGAGGCTGCTTGCGCCATTCCGCGCGAGAGAGCCCCTGCCACGTTCGTTCTTCCGGCGGCGGCGGGACGACGTTGAACCGGAGCAAGCGAGTCTGTTGCCCGGAGTCGATGTCGATTTTCAGCGTGTCATCGTCCTGCCAGGTGATTTGGAAGCGAGCCGGCAGCCGCATGATGGCGGGGGCGCCGAATGCGCGGCACTCGTTACCGCTGGCCTTGTCCTGCGCCAAGTCCCAGGCGTTCATCAGCTTGCGGCCTTCCTCCTTCAGCGGCACCCCGTTATAGTCGCCCTTCGGCGGCGTCACCATGCGGAAGCGCCACTCCTCAGTGACGTACGACACCCAATTTCCCGTGGGATCGAAGGCGGCGCGCGCCCGCGCCGTTCGTGGCTGCTGCGGACGCTGCTGCGCGTCGATGGTGGACGCCGCCGCCAAGAGCAGGAGCACGAGCGTCCACAGGGGTGAATATCGCGACCGAGTACCGGACGTCACTTGGTCCCCCTTGCAGTAGCCGGTTGGGAAAGGCTGCGATAGACCGCTTCGATGAACGCGTCCGGCGTGACGTCGGGTGTGCCGTAGGTTCCGTCGTAGTCGAGCGTCGGTCGTGCGGCTTTGACCTGCGCCAGCGTCAACTTCTTTCGAATCATGTCCTGGATACGATCCCGCACAATCGTCACCATGTCCCGGTACTCGTTGACTTCAGATTCATCCGACACGCGCCCGTGCCCGGCGATGACCATCGTGCCGCCCTCCTGCTTGTCGGCGGGCACTGTCAGATCGAGCAGGAGATTGAGACCGGCGATCAGGCCCTGGACGCTGCCGCCCTTGCCAATGTCGATCGCGGGGTACCGCTCGGGCGAAAAGATATCGCCCGTCGCAATCACGTCGGAACGGCGGAACATGACCATCACGTCGCCGTCGCTATGTGCCGCCGGCACGTGGATCAGCTCAACGGCTTCGCCGTTGAAGTAAAAGTCGGACCGTTTGCCGAAGAAGGTGTCGATGGGCAGGCGCCCCGTTGCCACCGGCGGATTGGCGCCGCTCATCCGCGCCAAGACCGCTTCGTGCGCCAGCACGCTCGCGGTCGCGCCCTCGGTAAACGCCGCCGCCGGCCTGTTACCGATCGCCCGACCGGACTTGGCCAACATTTCGTTGCCGCCGGTGTGATCGTCATCCGCGGACGTGTTGATGATTTGTCGGATGGGCTGCGGCGACAGGCCGCGAACGGCCGCCGCAATGCGATCCGCAACGTCCAGAGTATTCGTGTCGACAATCAGCACGCCTTCGTCGCCGACTTGCACCGCACTGTTCGACTTTGGCCCCATCACCACGTGGACGTTGCCTTGCACGGGCTCGACGATGACGTCATTCGACGCCGTAGGGGTAGTCGCTTGCTGGCCTCGTACGGTGCCCACCGGCGCGAACGTGGCGGTCGCGACGAGAACGACCGCGGATGCGACCGCCAGGCGCAACCGCTTCGGACGAGAGGATGTCCGCTTCATTGATTCCGTGCTCCTCTCGACGGCGGGCGAGATGCCGCGGCGGAAGGGGCCGGTGGGGCCGCCTTCTCGGACGGAAGCGTCCGCAGGCGAACCATGTATTCGGGATACAGCGTTTCCGCACCTCCACGCGTTGCCTCAAGAGGAAGGCCGTGCTTGACGGCATATTCCTTGAGATAGGGATTCGCGCCGGGAAGGTAATGCGGCACGCTCCCCTCCTCACGCGGAACTTCGACGACGACCTTGCACGGAAAGGCCGGAAACGTGAGGCCGGGATCGTACATGAAATCGCGACTCTTGATGTACGGCTGGGTCAAGTAGACCGGATCGTTCACGACCGTGATCCAGGTCAACATGTTGTCGTTGCGAATGAAGTGTTCGCGCACGACGGCCTTGTCGCTCCGCGGCACGCCGCTGCGTCGGGTGTATCCGGTCTTGAGGTGCGTGGTCGTCACCGTGAGCATGTCCCCCTCCCACACGCCGGACGAGAAACCCTGCCACGTGTGCGGCGCATGCTGCGGCGGACGCGGCCGACCATCCATCCAGATCGTTCGGCGGGGCATCATCCACGCGAGTTCGGTGTGCAGCGCCACCAGCTGGCCAGTCTTCGGATCGATGTCCTTCCAGATTCGCGCACCAGAGAAATTCGTCCCATAGTCCGGCGGGTGCGGAATGCACTGGCGTTCGGGAACCGAAATGAGCGACGGATCCCAGGTGTCGGCGTGTAGACGGGCGGCGTCGTTGAGCGGCAGCCCCTCGTACTCGCCTGGAAGCGGGCCACCCCGCCGATCAACAGGGTCTTCGTAATACGTCGCCTGCCATTGACCGACCAGATCCACCTGGGCGTTCGCCGCGGCCGGCGCCAATATCAACATCGCCGCCCACAGCACGGCGACGGCGGCTCGTTCGCATGTCCTCATAAGCACTCCGGTATCCAGAAGCAACCGTAACCGGCGCCTGGATCTGGGGTTTGACGGGAAATTCGCAGCCTATCCTACTTCAGATGTTTTTCGCCGTGAGGTGACCGCTGGATGAAGAGATCCTCTTTCCACCATCACCTTGTCGCGCGGCCAGCGTCGGCGCGCGCCGCCAGCACGGCGACGCCGGCCGCGGCCACCGCGGACAGCCCGCCTCCGCCGGCGCGGTAATGCGCAATGATTTGCTTCTTCATCCGCGGATCCCAGAATCGCGTGAGGTGATGCGCGACGCCGGCGGCCGCCGCTGCGGAATCCGGCTCACTCGCGAAAAATGCGCCGATATCGTTGGCCATCGCCACCAGCCGCTCGACGTTCATGCGCGGACAGCGTGACCGGCGTCGGCGTGGTCGAGGCGCGGCTCATGCCGTTCCCGCCACTCCGCCGGCTGCGTCACCAGCACCGCTTGCACGGCGGTCACTTTGTACTCCGGGCAGTTGGTCGCCCAGTCCGAGTGTTCGGTGGTCACGACGTTGGCGCCCGATTCCGGAAAATGGAACGTCGTATAGACGACGCCCGGCTGCACGCGCGGCGTCACCTGTGCGCGCAGTACGGTGGCGCCGACACGACTGGTGATACCCACCCAGTCGCCGTCGGCAATGCCGCGCGCGTCGGCGTCGGCCGGATGCATCTCCAGCACGTCCTCGCCATGCCAGATGACGTTGTCGGTCCGGCGCGTCTGCGCGCCGACGTTGTACTGCGACAGCACGCGGCCGGTCGTCAACACCAGCGGGAAGGCCGAGGAGGTTCGCTCTTCCGTCGGCACGTATTCGGTGACGAAGAACTTCCCCTTGCCGCGCACGAACTCGCCGACGTGCATGGTCGGCGTTCCATCCGGAGCGGCGTCGGTGCACGGCCACTGGATGCTGCCCAGCCGATCGAGCTTGTCGTACGAGACGCCATGGAACGTCGGGGTCAGCCGCGCGATCTCGTCCATGATCTCCGACGGGTGGGCGTACTGCATCGGGTACCCCAACGCGTTTGATAGCAGCATCGTCACCTGCCAGTCTTCGTAGCCGGCGCGCGCCGGCATCACTTTGCGCACGCGGCCGATGCGGCGTTCCGCGTTGGTGAACGTGCCGTCCTTCTCCAGGAACGACGATCCCGGCAGAAATACGTGCGCGAACTTCGCGGTCTCGTTGAGGAAGAGGTCCTGGACGACGAGGCACTCCATGGCCGACAGCGCGGCAAAGACGTGATGGGTGTTCGGATCCGACTGCGCGATGTCTTCGCCCTGGACATAAAGCCCCCGGAAGGAGCCGTCGAGCGCGGCGTCGAACATGTTCGGGATGCGGAGCCCAGGCTCGGCCTGCAGCGGCACGCCCCACGCGGCTTCGAACTCGGCGCGGACCGCGGCGTCGGACACGTGGCGGTAGCCGCTGAACTCGTGCGGAAACGACCCCATGTCGCACGCGCCCTGCACGTTGTTCTGGCCGCGCAGCGGGTTGACCCCGACCCCCTCCCGCCCGAGATTCCCCGTCGCCATGGCCAGGTTGGCGATGCCCATCACCATGGTGGTGCCCTGGCTATGCTCGGTCACGCCCAGGCCGTAATAAATCGCCCCGTTGCCGGCCGTGGCGTAGAGGCGCGCCGCCTGACGCACGAGCGATGCACGCACGCCGGTGATGCGTTCGGTCGCCTCGGGTGAGTTGCGCGCCTGAGCCACGAACGCCTTCCACCTCTCGTAGGAATCGCGTTCACAGCGCTCGCGGATGAAGTCCTCTTTCGCCAACCCCTCGGTCACGACCACGTGCGCGAGCGCGTTGACGAGCGCGACGTTCGTTCCTGGCCGCAGCGGCAGGTGCACCGCGGCTTTCCAGCACATTGGGATCCTAAGCTTAGAATTCCACGTGGACAAGTTGTCGCG